>FUFK010042620.1_pt1 | contig 19590 bp, 14 predicted proteins | sample 1021851 | NCBI WGS metagenome assembly FUFK01 (sample SAMEA51879418, study PRJEB19060) | metagenome
AATATTATATAAATAAAAAATAAAATTATCTCAAGCTATTTATGAATTTATATTCTTTAATCTTTCTACTTACTATTGCAAGTTTTACTCCAGGACCCAATAATCTTTTAGCTTCGTATTCAGGTTTAAATTTTGGATTTAAAAGAACTTTGCCTTTAATTCATGGTGTTGCTTTAGGTTGGGGTTCGCTTTTAATTTTATTATGTGCTGGTTTAATAATTATATTCCAAAAGTATAATTTTCTACAATTATACTTAAAAATTTTTGGATCTATTTTTTTATTGTATATGTCTTACAAAATTGCAATTAATTCAAGTTTAGATAACCAAAAATCTATGAATCTAGACATATATAACTATTTTGATATTCCAAAAAACATTTTAAAATAGGTTGAAAAATTTGATTTATAGAAAATACTAATTCCAATTATAAGTGTGGGTAGGAAAATTATACTTTGAGGAAATAAAAGAAATGATAAACAGAACCAAACACCAATATCAAAAAGCTTTTTATTAATTGCCTCTGGCATTGCTCGGGTCAGGGTTTGGTAGAAGTGATGGTGAGTGTTTACCAAACCAGGTAGTAGGACATGTTGCCGAGCGTCAAAAACGCTATCGATTTGTCCTGAGGGCGATTGCCCCCGCCTCAATATTTCTGTGATCACGCCATTGGATACCACTATGCCCTCAGACGCGTCGGCCGTTGTGCCGTTGAATGTGGCGAGTGGCTGTTTGATCCAAAGGCGTTGTCTTCCACTTTTCAAGGGCTTAAACTCACTTTTAACGAAGCCGATTTCATTCTATCGGTGCCTACATCCAATGCTCAAAATCTGATCTCACTCAACGCCCTAGTTTTAGCGCGCACTGCTAGCGCTCCGCCAACTCACCTATTTCGATCTTGCCTTCACTGTCAGACGATCTGGCAACAACGCGTGTAATAGAATCGCGGTGAGTCCTGCAGTTGCTGCAGCAGAGCCGAGTACGGTTTTAAGTAAGGTGGGCAGCCCATCGACGGCTCCAGGCACCAAGCTTGGGCCTAAGCCCAGGCCGAGCGAAATGCCGATGATCATGAGTTGTCGCCTGTTGAGTTCCAAGCTACCCAATATAGCCAGCCCCGTTGCGGCGACCGACCCAAACATGAGCATCGTGGCACCTCCAATGACAGGTTTTGGTATCAGTTGCAGGATGTCACCCAAACTCTGAACGAGGCCCAGTATCATGAGCATACAGGCAACGTAAATGCCCACATGCCTGCTCGCTATGCCCGTAAGTTGGATGACACCATTGTTCTGGCTAAAGGTCGTATTGGGGAAAGAGTTAAGTGTTGCAGAGATCAGCGAGTTTACACCGTCAGCCAATACCCCGCGGCGCACTCGGTCCACGTAGGCGCCTCCATGCACTGGTTGATTACAAATAGAGCAGTTCGCGGTGATGTCTCCTGCAGTTTCCACCGAGCTAATTAAAAAAATCACCGCTATTGGAATGAATGCCAGAGCGTCAAAATCAAGGCCGTATAAAAATGGGGTTGGCACCGATACGTTTGTGCTGACGTGAAATTCAGATGGTGAGAGCTCACCCATCAACAAAGCCAAGATTAAGCCCACGATCAGCCCAGCAAGGATAGACGACAGTCTTACCCAATCATTATTGGAACAGTTCAAGACTATTACTGTCACGATCACTGCAAGGCCCAGGAACAAGTTAGCAGGGCTACCAAAGCTTTCAGCGGCAAGCCCACCTGCTAAATCTGTCATGGCGACCTTAATTAGACTGACACCAATACTTGTCACCACAATGCCCGTAACGAGAGGTGTGATGAATTTCTTCAATTTTGGAATAAACGGACTCAAGGCAATCTGCAAGACTGAACCTGCTATGCATAAACCGAAAATCAAACTCAGCAGGTCTGTCGAGGTACCTCCAGACTCTCTGACATACAGCCCAATAGTTATGATTACTCCCACAAATGTGAAGCTAGTGCCTTGCAAGCAAAGCATTTTTGCTCCTATGCCAAAAGGTTGGGTGGCTTGAATCAATGTGCCGATACCCGAGGCAATTAGCGACATGCTGATCAGGTAAGAAATCTCAGCACCAAGGTCGAGCACGCCCCCAATAATGAGGGCGGGTGTTACTATGCCAACAAACGATGCTAGCAGGTGTTGAACGCCCGCAAACAGAGATTTTAGGGGAGGGGGGCGATCTTCAAGGGCGTAGATCAACTCTGAATTAATTGACATTGCGAAATCACCGTCTAGTTCTCCCAATTCACTGCGGAGCGAGTTTTCGGCGCCTAATCAGATCGAAAGTCTGGACCAAGCCAATAAAAAAGTGTGGTTAGATCGGCTCGTTAGGGCGGAACTGGTTCTCAAGTAGTGACCGAATCGGTTGTGGGCACAGGCCTCGACCTCATCATCTTGTTGCAGGGTAGGAAAGCTTGTCAATCAAGTCGCCGTGTTGCGGAAAGTCTCTTTTCAACAAAGTGCTCGAGCCTAGCGTCATATCGTCGTAGTTGAAACTTGGGCTGACAGCTTCACTGATCAAACCATAACCAAAAGCGCCATTTTCTTTTAGGAGCGAGGCTTTCCAGACGCCCCCTGGAACTACCAGCTGGAGCTGGTGACCATCTTCAATGTTGTGCCCGAGTGTCACCTCTTCCAGTACTCCGTCCGGATGTATCAAGAAATAAACGATTGCGTCACCCATGTGGAAAAAGTGAACGATGTCTGATTTGTTACGGTGGAAGTGTCCGACTGGTGATTCTGAGTTGAGGAGATAATAAATCGAGCTCATGGTCTTTCTGCCAAGAGAGGACTCCTCCTCGCTAGCAGAGTAATCTGATATGAAGGTGCGTCTGAAATAACCCCCCTCTATGTGCTTCACCAACCCTAAAGCCTTGATTACCGACTCGGATATAGATGAGGGAGCCCCGACCGCCGTCATGTCTTCGGATGTCGATGCATGACTGAAGGTTGAGAGGACTATCGCCATCCAGAGCAGTGTGCGGGGTGGGCTGCTTCGAATGCGGCGAGGAGAAATTTGTCCACACCTTTCAGTTCGAATTCCGCCAGCACTCCCTTTGCTGCTCATACTTGCCCTTCGTTGCAATCTGCATAACTTAAACATCACCCCATTGAGGTGTACCGTTCTGCTTACGGCTAGCTGCCAACTCTGGGCCTAGGCGATGTATAAGTGATAAGTGCTGCCCCTATGTTGATCAGAGAGCCTAAATCGTCATGAAATCGAGCCAATTGGGTCGATCTCATGACCATCATGCTCACCACAAGCCATGTCTAAAAACGATACTCCATTTTGAAGACGTAGTGCCGTGGAAGCTCTGGAAGCACAATCATAGATCCGAACAGATTGGGGAAATTCGATCGGAAATATAGCTCGTCAGACAGGTTTTTGCCTGTGAGTGTGAAACTCCACTGCTCAGTCTCGTACCCTATGCTCGCGTTGACGAGAGTGTAAGAAGGCAAAGTGATACTGTTAGAAAATCCGGATGGGACCGACTCGACGTCAGCGACGCTAGCGCTCACATTTATGCCGTTGTCGAAGAGATAAGTTCCATAAACTGAAAAAATATTCTCTGGCATGCCGGCCCTTCTGCCGCCGCTTGCCGCTACGTTTACAGGGCCTCCAATCACTCCACCAATGTGTAACTCTGGGGGGATGTTAGGCAAGTCGTCGATGCCATAATGACTGTAACGGCTGCCGTTCTCTAAACTATTCAGGTTGACCGCTTCAACGTCAGTGTACGTGGCACCAACAAATAGGGCGTCAGTGACGGCCCACCTTAACTCAAACTCTACTCCCTTCAGTCCTTACTGACTGGTTGGTCACCGTCGATTGCGCAGAGAAATCAGTTCTTTCCTGTTCATAAAATGANAGTGAGAAGTATAGGTTCTTATCTTTAAGTATTTGCCCTTTTACACCAAACTCGGTGAGCTCGGAGGTATCAAATGCCTCGCCACTCATAATGTTGCTGACAGTAATTTCAGCTCCCTGCCCTGCAATGACGGTAGCTTGCTCTGACAAGGTGACGTAGGGGATTATGCCCGTGTCACCAATTTCGTAAGACGCGCTGAACGTCCAGGAGGTTCCATCAACGTCGTCACTCGCCGCTAAGTCGACACAACTCCCGTCCACACAGGGGTTTTGCGCTCCGTTAGCAAGTAACAGCTTGTCCAGCGGCTGCATGCTCTCCATGTCGATAAAGTCATGTCGGGCACCAAACATGACTGAAAATCCATTATTCCAAACAAGGTCTGCCATGAAACCGATGGCTACGTCGGTGTACTCACCAATGTAGTACTCCACGTAATCATCGTCGATACGCGTAGCTAACAACCGAGCATCGAGGGCGCCGCTGGGCATGGTTAGGTCTCGTCTATTGAAATACTCGTTTATCCAGTCGTCTGCGTGGGCAAAATCTGTAAACCGAATTGAGGGGGATATCTGAACAGACGCAGTAAGGTCATTGAATTCCTTAGTGGTACCAAAGATGAGCTTTTCTTCGATGACATAACTATCGTGAAATTGCGAAAAGCCATACGCGTTCTCATTCAGATTGTCATATTCTTCGTAAAAAAGTTTGTTCGTTATCGTCCACTCGCTTGCTGTTTCATACACGAGGTCAAAGTACAGAGTAGTTACTTCGTTCTCGAGTGTGTCGTCGGCTGCGATGAGGGTGACGCTAGGGTCCAGCGTTGTGGTACCAACATTTTCTAGCGCCATAGCGTCAAACTGCTCGGCAGATAAGAACTGATCATTGATTGTCTGACTGGAATTTGCAGTTAAGCCTCCGGTGCCGAAGTTCCACCAGGCGAAAGGGTTAAGATCATCGACAAACCCATCATTATTTATATCGAACTCCTGGTGTGAGATCTTACCGTCACCATTAGTGTCTAACGGTTTGGCGGTGCCGGTAATGTAGGTACCGTTGTCTACCAAATCTTGTGTGATTCGATTCCATCCCGCGTTCTGAGAGCCTTGGTAATCGTGGTACATGGCGCCGAACTGGATACGCAGGTTATCCGACAGGTCTACTTCAAAGCTGGCTTGGATCAGGGTCTGTTCGACTCCTGGATGATTTACNTAGTAAGAATCNGAGTTCTCCAACTCGCCATANATGTAATANCCCATNGGNTTTCCGAANAGCTCGCCCGGNCCACCAANTTCNGCTGTTANGACNCTTCNGTCCCAAGAGCCTCCAGAGTAGGAGATAGCGCCAGTCACGTCCTCGATAAACGCGCCGGTCTCCTCGACTCTCGCCGACTTAGGATTGAAGTTTAAGTATCCCCCGATTTTCGCCGGTCCATAAATTGGAGAAGCCGGGCCCCTGACAATGTCGACCCGATCCGAAGCGCCAATCGGCGTGGGGTAGTTGCCTGGATTGTCCAACCGCCGCATTCCCCTAAAGTATGTTTCTCCGGGAGTTCCCCTTACGTCAAGCGCTCCAGCAACACCAAAAAAAGACTGGGTGAAGGAGCCAGGCGTAACAACTACCAACTCGTCGATATCGCTCATGTTGAAACGGTCCATCATCTCTTCACTGATGGTTGACGCACTTCGAGGTGTCTCGACGATAGACTTGTTGAAGCCAAATATCGAGTCTACGTTCTCGCCGGGAAGACTATTCAGAGTGCCGGTTACTACAACTTCTTCGATCTCTGGATCTTGTGCGGAAGCTGTGAGTGGGAGTGCAGTCAGGGAAGATAGAAGCGCTGCAATCACCCATCGAGTCCACGATGAGGCGTTCGCCGTTGTTACAGCATTTACGCTAGCTGAAAATATATTTTGCATGAGGGCTCTCGTTACTTTTTGTTGACGGTTTTATACCCGCCTGAGATGCGGGTGAGTTTCAATGAGTTACAACAATGACCTTGCAGAAAACGTGCCATTCAGTGCAATTTTCGATTGAGAATCCGCGAAAAAATGTGGAGNAGGCGTTAAGTGGAGAAAAACAAATGTTATTTTCAGCTAGTGCACTCTTTTTNCTCAGCGGTTTTTTNGAACATTCGTGCCGAGACAACCTTGCGCACCCGGCTGCCTCGAAAAAAACGCACCGTGGTAGTGCGGTAGAAGGCCCGAATCGGTGCATTTCTCAGCATTAGACCCCCCGGCAGATCTCGCAGTGTTGGTCCATTAACTCGACCACTAAGCGAATTTTTAACTTGGCACGCTTCCTGCAGGCGGATTTCCGCGGGAGCGCTGAAGAGTGGCTTTCGCTTACCAGAGTGTCGCAGACCTAATGGCTAGTAGCCTAGAGGCGCTCGCTAAGATGCACGCATTTGCACTCCGTTCGCTGAGGGTTGAGGCCAAGCTCCATATGATTACGTTTGTTCCGAGGTGAACAGTAAATGACAAAGAACATAAAGATCCCACAGTCGCGCTACGTTCGACTCGTTTCTATCTTATTGTATACCTTGTTTTTTACTTGCTTGAGTTCATGCGGTGTTAAGGATACTTCGCACGCCGCTGAACTACCGAATCCTCAATCGCAGCTNCCAGTCAAGATCGTCCTTGTGACGATGTTTGAGATTGGTGATGACCTTGGCGACGCGCCGGGAGAATTTCAGTTTTGGAGAGAGCGACGCAATCTTTATCAGAAAATCGACTTTCCACATTCCCATCACGACCTTTTTTACAACCCTAACAGTCAAATTTTGGGACTGGTTACGGGCATAGGTACTGCGAAGGCTGCCAGTGCGACGATGGCCCTAGGCCTTGACGATCGCTTCAACCTCTCAAAGGCCTATTGGCTGGTTGCGGGCATCGCTGGTATTGATCCTGAGGACGCTTCTATTGGCTCTGTGGTTTGGTCATCAGTTTTAGTTGATGGAGATCTGGGTTACGAGATTGACAGCCGCGAGATGCCAAGGGATTGGAGCACCGGGTATTTTTCTTTTAAGACGAAGGAACCTTTTGCACAACCACGACCTGAGCTTCCTATGGGTGAGGTCTTCANNACTAATACNGGATTGCGAGACTGGGCTTTTGAGTTGACGAAAAACCTTGAGCTCATGGACAGCTCCGAGTTTCAAGCGCTGCGGGAGGCCTATGTGGATCACCCTGCCGCGCTGAGACCGCCGTTTGTGTTAACGGGCGGTCATCTGGCGGCGATGACCTATTGGCATGGCGCCCTTAAAAATGCGTGGGCGAATGAGCTGGTTAGATATTGGTCAGATGGCGAGGCTAACTTCGTAACTTCTGCGATGGAGGAAACTGGCACTTTCCAGTCTATTACTTACCTTGACAATGCAGGGTTGGTGGACAAGACGCGGTTCCTGGTGCTGAGAGGAGGAAGCAATTTCACTATGCAACCACCGACACTTACAGCCGCACAAAGCCTTCTAAGGGAATCGGATGGATATGCGGGGTTAGAGGCGTCTCTGGAAAACGTCTACCTTGCAGGGTCAGTTGTTATAGATGAGCTCCTGACTGGATGGGATCAATACTCCGAGAATGTCCCTACAGCTGAGGGGCTTCCGGAGAACGCGGAATAATGGGCGGCAATGCTGAGAGTGCGACACGGAAACTAGTTAGGTTTTGTCGCGCTCGAGGATCTCGGTGTGCTTTGCGCGCGTCAGCTAGGTGGACAAATTTTGTCATGCTGTCGCTGATACTCTCTCCGGCGTTGGCAAAGTCTGCGGATAATTTGGATGTCAGTGTTTCAGTGCTGTTCGAGGAAATTAAAGCAAAGCCTGTGGAGCTTAGGCATTTTTTGCAAAACTTTCCCAAGGGCGGCGATCTACACAGCCACCTCTCTGGTGCAGTTTACGCAGAGTCATATCTTGCAATCGCTTTAGAGCGCGATCTGTGTGTGAGCCTAGAGAGCAAAATATTGTTAAAGCCACCTTGCGATCCAGTAAAAAGCCCATTACTGCGATCTGTCTTAGACAACAAGGATGAATTTGGCTTCGAAAACTTCAATCACCTAGTAAATGCGTTGTCCACTCGATATTACAGGCTGCAGTCTGTATCAGGGCGAGATCAATTCTTCTCAACTTTCCAAAGATTTTTCCAGGCTCTCGATGGAAGCAGAGGCGACATGCTTGCGGAAGTGGTCGCAAGGGCCGGCAGACAAAAAATCCTATATCTTGAGTTGATGCAAAGCCTGGGTATGTTTGAGGTAGCGCAAAAAGCTAGGTCACATGGTGATATAGACGCGCCTTTCGGTTCGAGAATTGACCACTCAATGATAGACGCTGAAGTCGTAAAGGTTGTTAAGCGGCTCGATAAAATTGAGGCACGAAGTGACGCATTACTTGGGTGCGGCAGTAGCTCTGCTGAACAAAGACAGGGGTGCTCGGTTGAGGTCAGATACCTCGCTCAGGTGATCAGAGAGCTATCGCCTATTGAGGTATACGCACAGGCTCTTTTGGCTTTTAAATTGATCGAATCAGACGACCGCGTGGTTGGCCTTAATTTTGTGGCTCCGGAAGACAGCCCCGTTGCCTTGCGTGACTACAAGCTCCACATGAAATGGATAGCTGAGTTGAATAAGAATTTTCCTGCGGCCGAGGCAGGAGTCTCGTTGCATGCCGGGGAGCTTACTTTGGGGCTAGTTCCGCCGCGTCACTTAGGTTGGCATATAAGGGAGGCCGTCATGGTGGCGGGAGCGGATCGTATCGGTCACGGAATCGATATTTCCTATGACGAGCAGATGTACGAGACACTGANTTACATGGCCAAAAACAAAATCGCAGTGGAAATAAATTTAACCAGTAATGAAGTAATCTTGGGCGTCCAGGGTGAGGACCATCCGTTTACCACGTATAAGGCCAACGGTGTGCCTCTTACAATCTCTACCGATGATGAGGGAGTATCCAGAACAGACTTAACGAATGAATATTACCGTTTGGTGAAGACTTATGATATTGACTACGCGACTCTGGTGTCGCTCTCTAGAAACTCCCTTCAGTACAGTTTTTTACCCGGCGCATCCCTGTTCGAAGATACGTACACTGGCCGAAAGACCGANGAGTGTCGACAAATTGCGGATTCAAAGTCCTCAAAGCCGATAGACTCTTGCGCTGAATTCCTATCAGGCAGCTATAAGGCGTCGTTACAATGGGAGCTAGAGCAAAATTTTTCTTCGTTCGAGGCCTACATCAAAAGTCAGCTTGATATGTTGAACCCTTAGAAAGAGAAGGGCCCTCAGAGAACGCAAATCGAGATGTAGATTTGAAGGTTCTAACCCCTACAAACATGCAGCTTGAGCACAAGGCGAGTAACCCCCAAATTAGACTGACAATCTTTTCCGCAAATTTTTTCTCAATCAGAGCNTTTTCAGACTAGTGTTTTGACGCCGCCATCTGTATATCTATCGAATGGAAAGCGTGCCCTTAGCGAAGGATATCTCGATACGATGAGTAACAAGGTATACCTCTCGGCCGACAAGCTGTTACATGACTCATTTCGTCTGGCTGGGCGTGTCTTTGCAAGCGGGTTTGCGCCAACAGTGATTATCGCGATATGGCGCGGAGGCGCGCCTATTGGTATCGCTGTCCAAGAGTTTCTTGCCTACTGTGGGATTGAGACCGACCATATCGCCATCCGCACTTCGTCCTACGGCCCAGGCATCGACGAGAGACTTGGTGGAATTCGCGTCCACGGCCTCAATTATCTGGTCAAAAACGTCACGGCTGAGGACAAGCTTTTGATTGTGGACGACGTGTTTGACACTGGACGTACNGTGGATGCGGTTATTCACAGACTGTCCGAGTTGGCGCGCCTGAATACCCCCTCTGAAATTCGCATAGCAGTGCCGTACTACAAACCTACTAGGCGGGAGGTTGATCGTGTACCCGAATATTTTCTCGAAGAAACCGATGCTTGGCTGATGTACCCGCATTCATTGGAAGGGCTTACTGTTGACGAAATTAGGGAGCATCGGCCAGCTTTGTTTGACATTATCAAGGAGCGGCTGCCAGCACGCGCCCCTTGACTAACCATCTCCCNACTCTGTGTGCACTCAGGACAACACTAGCCTTCGCTCGCTCTAGTCTAAAAATCAATGCCCACTCTGGCCATTAGCACNCGCGGTGGAATGAATTGGTCACCAGTGGCGCCTACTCCAAATACATCAGTNAATCTGGCGTTTACACCGTCCTCGTCCGTCAGATTTTTCGCTATCAGCTCTAATCGCCAGTTGCTGTCAGAGGGTAGAATTCTTATCACGAGATCCAAAGTGTCGTAGCTGTCTACGTCGTCCGTCAGAGGGTTGTTAAACATTCGGTGTTTAAAATCTCCCCGATGTGTATAACTGAGGGTGCCGCCGATATCTCCAAAACCATCAATGCTTTTGTTGTAGGACAGGGCGAGATTCGCAGTAAAACTCGGAGTTTTTGGTAATTCGTTGCCTTCAACATCCGCTATCGCNTCAGCTCTGGCNATTTGAATTTCTGGACCGAACTGAAAGACTCCCTGCGCGAGCAAAGCATTGGTTGCTGCATCTGACGCTACGTTGTCAATAGCAAGATGGCTCGCGGTTATTTCAGTCTCCAGTAATGCAATTCTTGCATCGAAAACCAGCGAATCGGTGAGAAACGCCCCAAGTTCGATCTCCGCCCCATAGATTTCCGATTCAGGAACATTGCCTACACCACCTTGGAACAATTCAGGGTCAGTGGCTTGATATTGTAAGTTGTCATACTCGTAAAAGAACATGGCGCCATTTAATCGGACCCTGCCGTCCGCAAGGTCGGTTTTGAGCCCNACCTCGTAAGCATCAATGGTNTCTTCCTCAAAAACAGGCAACACCACTATGGGGGCGATCACATCCTCCCTGCCGAAAGTTAGATTCGAGCCTCCCGGTTTGAATCCGCGTGTGTACGACGCGTATGCCATCGAAGCGTCGGATAGATCCATCTCGAAAGCTAGACGGCCTGTGACCTTCTCGGACTCAATTTCCAGAATATCGGTACCGCCCCTTCCGAAAAAGTTTGTGACGGAACTGTAAACCTCATCCTCGGTGTACCGCAGGCCAGCAACAATTCTGGAGCTGTCTGAGAGGCTCCAAGTCCCCTGCCCGTATATCGACATAGATTCGCGTTCTGGTTTTGAGTCAGATATAAAGCCCACCTCGCCGCCATAGAACAGGACCTCTTCGACGACGATAGGGGCAAAGGCGCCGTCGAAGTTAAAATCTAAACGTTCTCTAATAAGAATGTCGACTTCGGTATCCAGATAGAAAATCCCGGCGACCCAATCAAGCTTGCCAAAGGCTGGCTCATTCGAAATCAGGTTGAATTCCTGTGTCGTAGTTTTTTGTTCGTTTATTTCAGGATCGAAGTAGCTTTGAAGCAGGAAAAACGGAGGAAGTGTCCTGTAATCATGCCGATCATTGTCTCGTTGGATCGAAATTTCGTCATTTTGATAACTGGTTAGTGACTTGAGCGTAGCTCCTCCCAAGTCCCATTCGAGGGTAAGGCTATATAATTGAGATTCGAGGTCGTAGCTGGAGAGCGAATCTTGTGCAAGGTTCCTGGCACCAGGCGTAGGATCGAAAATGCCCTTTTGGGCCTGACCGTTCACGTCCTCCTCGAAGTGTTGCGCGGTGAAAGTGGCAGAGAAAGTGTCGCTAGGCTGAAAGAGCAGTTTAAAACGCGCTGAAATGCTGTCGGCATCATCCAAGTCTTGTCCATTACCGACATTGTCCGAAAAACCATCATGCTGGTGTTTCATCACCGATACCCGCGCTGCGACGGTGTCGGACATGGGAATGTTCATCGCTGCTCTAGCCCTAACTAAGCTGTACTCACCCAGTGCCAAATCCGCGGTACCGTAAAAATCGTCGAAGGTGGGTGCTTTTGTGATGACATTGATGCCTCCTCCCGTCGAATTCTGGCCAAACAGCGTGCCCTGAGGCCCCCTTAACACCTCGACACGCTCCAAATCTAGGAAGTCGGTTTGCAGTGCGAAGGGTGATGCTACGTAGACGCCGTCTAGGTGATAAGAGACAGAGGGGTTAGCTATCGCGTTTTGGTTGGCTTCGTTTCCGATACCGCGGATAGTGATGACCGTTTTGAAGCCTTCGTTTTTGGCCACATTGACGCCTGGTGCAATCGCGCTCAAATCTACAAAGGAGCTTAATTGTCGATTCTCGACGTCTTCGGCGCTGAGCGCAGTAACCGCCTGTGACAGATCCTGCAGGCTTTCAGTTCGTTTCTCTGCAGTTACCAATACCTCCTCAAAAATGGGCGCTTGTTGTGCCCAGGTGCCGCATGNCAGCGAACCCATAAATAGGCCTAAAGCCGCAAGTGGATAGCGTAAGTTCGACATCTCAAATCTCCAGAGGGTGTTTTGGTAGGCTGTTGATTATTCGATAAGCACCTGCAATCTGCGTGCCAACTGCACACTTGCGCCTAGTATCCAAAGAGCTACGGGATTTATTCTGGGGGCGACTTACAATGGATCTCACAGATGTCCTGAACCCTGCGCTGTTTTTGCACTGAAACGGTGCGATTCGGCNCATTTTTTGCTCTTAATTGGTGCGAGATAGTTTTAGTTTANATGAAGCTCTGCNCGGTAGGGNTGGGTTTAACTCATTAGTGTCNGACACTTCAAATAAACCAACATTAAAGGGCAGATGGCAAAGGGCAGATGGCGGAATTTTGCTTATCGAAAAATTTTTTAGGAAAAAGGTATTGACGGCCGTTTGCTTTTTGGTATTATTACCAATGCCAACGGCGACCGACGAGTGACCAACTGCAGACGGGAGCGAGGGGGAAGCCGTAGGAAGAGTGCTCAGGTAGAAAAGCGTAGCGAAGGGCCGGCACAAACGCAGTTCGCTACCCACCAAGGGTGAGGGGATACCACCCAAGGGGCCAGATGGAATCCCGGTCTGGACGCCTGAGAGGCTCGAACAAGAAAACAGAGGGCAACCTCTGTTTTTTTTTGTTCGCCGTTTTTGCAAGGTTCAACAGGTGCTTCGCTGACGCTGTTCGTCGCAGGCTTGGTGCAGTGCCCCGCAGCGGTTGTCCCGGAAAAGCTCCTGTTACATATCTTTCTGCTTGNCGGNAGGACCTGTGTTCNTGTCATCTCAGCCCTTTNCCTTCCCCAGCTCGGCGACGAAATCCTGCTGTAAGGTTCTGGCGCACATCAAGAAGCAGGCCGAAGCGATTAGAAAGATGCTGGCTGTGACCGCCATCGCGAACTTGAGCCCCTCGGAGTTAGCGTTTTGGCACAACGCGTCGTCAGTGACAGAGCGCACCATATCGGCTACTTTGCAGGCCTCGGGTGACAAAAGCGTNCCGGGATCAAGTGAGAGCAGTTCGCGCTGCATAAAAAAGTCACTCATGAATCCGACGAAATAAGGTCCGATGCCATTGCCTATGAGGGANACCAAGATTAAGAGTACTGCAATAGCTGTGGCGCGAGATCGGTTGCTGACCACGCCTTGGCCAATGGTGTACTGAGCGCCCAGGTAACTGTAATGAAAAACGGCGCCAATACCCCACAGGACAAAAACGGCAGTCAGGTCCTCTGAGAAGAAGGCCGCCGCGTAAGCGGGTACGGCTATGGCGATCCCCAGAGCCGGCACCCAAGCCACCGCGGTGGGTGATCGCGCCGTCAGCCGCTCGGTAATGTACCCACCAAGGAAAGTGCCTATGGCTGCCAGTAACGAGAGAGGCGCACCGAATTGCAGTGCAGCGTCACGCACACTCAGGCCATGCTCCCGTTGNAGAAACGGCGCTTGAAACGATATCAAGCCGTAGCCCACAAAAGCGACCAACGACGCGGCAATCGCCATCCACCAAAACGAGGGTTTGTGTCTCAATTCGGCAAAAGTTTCTGACCAGTCGGGTGCGCGGTCAGCAGTTTGGCTGGGAGGGTCGGAATAACCCCGGGGCGGCTCTTTGATGCTGGCCCAGACCAGCCACGCAACTATTATCCCCGGCAGGCCGACTGCGACAAAGGCAATCCGCCACCCCTCGATATTTGCCCATTCCAGCCCGCCAAACAGCCAGCCCAGACCGATACCGCTTAGCCAGCTGCCCACGTCCGCCCCCTGCATCTGCGCGATAGGGCCGCCAAAGACGTTAGCCAGCACGCTCCCGAGCGTCACGCCCATGGAATACACCCCGAGTGCGGTGGCGCGCTTTCGAGCGATGAAGTAATCGCCGATGAGCGAGTTGGCGGGCGGTGTGCAACCGGCCTCGCCGATGGCCACACCAATCCTGAACAGCAGCAGGGTGAAAAAACCAATCGCCACACCACATAACGCGGTCATGATCGACCACAGCACAATGCACAGGCTGATGATATGCACCCTATTGGAGCGATCTGCCCAGAGCGCAATGGGCAGGCCCATCACCGCATAGAAAATGGCGAAGGGCGGTCCATAGAGCAAACCCCACTGGGCGTCGGTGAGTTGAAATGATTCGATGATGGGTTGGGCAACGACTGCTATTAACGTGCGGTCGATGAAATTCAGCGTGTACACCAGCATCAGCAGGATCAACACGTAATGGCGATAGGAAGGTGAGCCGTATCCGGTCAAATGGCCGTTAGCGACGTCACTTGCGGTGGTTTGCATACAACAATTCCTGCTGGGGGCGGTGAGTGTACCAATCAGAGCGCGTTGGTGTGGCGCAATTAAAGGTCTATTGAGATCTCCTGCCCTTTGACGAAGCGCACAAAGGGTGCGCTCTGCTTAAGTTGCTCCCGGGGGTTCAGCTGGATCCGTTGCTCGACCAGATCAATGGNCCATCGCGTTACCGCGGGTAGATCCAGTTGTCGCGCCTCATTCAGTGTGAGCCAATGGAGCTCATTGAGCTCGCCACTGGCATCGCTGATTTGCTTGGGATCGTTATAAATGAACTGGTCATGGATCATGAAGAAGCGGGTATCGAAACGCCGGGTGCGATAGGCAGGTGTGATCGCCCGGGCGATAAAATCCATATGCTCCAAGGGTGGCTCCGCGCCGTTAGAGAAATAGTCCCGCCAAACTGGGTGAGTTGTTGTCGCAGGTTTTGAGGCAGGGCGGCCGACAATCAGACCCGTTTCCTCAAAGGTTTCCCTGATGGCCGCGAGGGCGAGGCCACGCAGCTTGCGATCATTAACCGTTTTTCTTGTGGCCTTTCGCAGCCGTTCCATGACGGGTCGGCTCAGATCGCCTGGTACTTGAAGCCGCTGGTCGATCAGATCTAGCCGGCCGCCGGGGAAGACAAATTTATTGGGCATGAACCGGTGGCTGGCCGCGCGCTTACCCATGAGTACAGTAGGTTGCGATCCGGCGCGCACCACGATGAGCGTTGCCGCCTCTTTGGGCCGAGCCAGTTCGGCCGTGCCCTNTCTATATTCACCCGGGCCGGTGGGTGTCCTGCCGTACTGATGGCGTGTCATGAGGCCCCCTGATCTTGCGGGGGGCTCTGAAGCAACCTCATGATGTCATCGAAGTGATGGGTATAAACACCGGCCTCGTGATCTGCGGCCAGCCCGAGCAGACATTGGGCAACANCAGTTGACTGCACGCTNCGATAGCGGCGCCATTTGCCGTGCATCAGTCGATCGGTGNCNGGGGCAATNCGTTGAAGGAGTGCTTCCATTGGCCGACGCTCCGTCCTATCTCCAAGCAGCAGGCCCGGCCGAATAATGTCGAGCCGCCTAAAGCCAATTTCCACAAGTCGTTTTTCTGCTGCGCCTTTCACACGCGAATAAAAAACCGAGGCGTCGGGGTTTGCCCCAACTGCAGTGACGACGAGGAAGTGGCCGACGTTCGCTGCTTTTGCTGCCGCGGCAAATGACACGACGGCTTCTTCGTCGATTGCGCGAAAAGCGGCCTGTGAGCCCGCCTGCCGAATGGTGGTGCCNAGCGCGCAAATCGCGATATCGGCAGGNGGGAGCCGGGGTAAGTCATCAAAGCCCGATACAATCTCGCTGGAGGCCATACCNGTAGGGCGTCTGCCGACGGTTGTGATCTCGTGNCCGTCATTGAGGCCAAGTCTCAGCACTTTTCCGCCGATGAGGCCGGTGCCGCCGGCGAGTAGCAGTCTCATGCCAGTGCCNTCGAGATAGACAAGGCCGGNACTAATACAGCAGATTGATCCAGTGCAGAGGTCATGGTGAGNCGGCCACTGATTGCTGNANTTGACGNGNTGCTTGCCNCTCCCATGTGCTCAGGTCGACGTNCACGACGAATACCTTCAAAATCTTCCTNCCNCCGCGCTGGGGCATAGAGCACGGATTCGCCTCTGAGCCATGTGTGGCCATCGCGATCGGCGACGCAAANCAGGGGTTCTNTCTCTNCTTGTNAAGAGGTCGATACCANCTGTGTCTNACCCCGTTGACANACGGTGCGCTGNTAGGCGCGCACCACANGCCNCTTGTCTTGCTCGAGGGCATGAACCTGCAGGGATTCGGACAGGATGCGTCNCAGGCGAACTNATGACCGTCCANNATCGGCTTTCTCGNAGCGNCATTGTNTTTGCCTCNCGGAGTTCAGGTATTGCCAGTCTNTGAAATCGGTACCGTAGGTNAGCGCGCTGTCCANGGTCACCTGTTCCNCTTCGGGNGTTGTGTTTTCGGGTAACCCGCCAAGCGACATGACNCCCAGCACAAATACGACCGCAACAGTGCCCAGAATCATGGCGGTCATCAATGCGGCAAAAAGTTTATTCATGAAGCCCCGCCGATGAACTAGCTTTGCGTTTGATCATGGCGCTCCAGTCGCGAAAGGGTCCCGAAACGTTCTGCCAGAAGGACCGGTATTCANCTTGGCNAGCNGGCCCCAATCCCCAGGGTGTGTACTCGTCTTTTTTGGGGATATACAGGGTACCGAACGCTCGATCCCAAATACTGGTGACTGCTGCCAGGTTCGTGTCCCAATGGTGCTCAAGNTAACTGTGGTGAGTGTGATGCATCACGGGGCTGTGCAGCCATTTCGAGAGCCAACGAGGGTAGTGAAAAGCCACGTGATAATGACGAAAGGAGCCGTTGAAGCCGAATAGCAGTNCAAAAAAGCCAATATTGAACAGCGTGGCTTGCGCAATACTGTNACTAAACANCCAGCCAAACAGACCAGCGGCNATGCCAAAGGACAGTGCCGCGCCAATCGCGTAAATGGGTCCCTCAAGAAAATGCTCCCGGTAGCGAGTAAGCGGTGTAAGCACCTCTGCCGAATGGTGAACTTTGTGAATGGCCCACAGCACTGGGATTTTGTGTTCCGCGTAGTGGATGAGAAAAAACAGCAGATCGTATAGCAGCAGAATGACCANGCTGTAGAGCAACATCCAGCCGTAGTGGCTNTGCAGACCGGGCCCGCTGCCNAAGAGCNCATTNAGTGCGTCCATGACCAGGGCCTCAGTACCCGGCGCTACGCNGACNAGCAGGGTGGTCACCCACAGCGGGCGCAGTAATCGCTCAAAGACGTAGAGCCCGACGTCNACACGCGCCGAGACATGGGTGTAGATCTCCGCAGGCANCAGGAACTGCTTCAGCGGCATTCTGCGAACGCGNCCGTCCGCGCCCTTTGCGCCAACACCCTTGCGCAAGAGCCAGATGGTGGTGGCAAGGCCGGCAGTCAGCAGCAGGATGGGCCACGTCAGATCTCGGGGCACATGCGGCGCTATCACGACAAGTGCGTCGGAGATGAGTTGGTTGAGTGGTCCGGCTGTGCTGTCCATCGAGTGAGTATACGATCAATATGCACTGGNAACGGCGGCTTTGCCTTCCTCTCAAGGTCTGGGCCTTAGCGGATGTTGTTCCGGTCNGGCTCGTGTCAGAATGNNNCGNTATNGCTATCAGGTGCTTTATTAATGGAGCCTTTACGCGGAACGGTCGCGAGCCTCTTCCTCGGTGATACGGGAACACTGAATAAGGCCGCGCAGGACTCGCTCGAATTTGCTTTTGACGGAATCGTCGGTGACCGGCACCGGGGTCTCACCCGCAAAGCCTGGGAGCAGACTGACAAACAACCCGGCGGCACCGAGCGGCGCAATGAGCGGCAGTGGTCCGCCGTGGCACAGGAAGACCTTGATCAGGCGTCCCAGGTGTTGAGCCTTGCGCACCCGCTGAGCGCCGGCGATGTAGCGGTGAACCTGAGTATCTTGGGTATACCGGATTTTTCCCGCTTGCCGCGCGGTACGACCCTCACCTTCGAAAAGGGTGTGGTGCTGATGGTNGAGGAGTACAACCCGCCCTGCAGCCGCATGGCACGTTACATATCAGAAGGCCATGAAACCACTCACGGTGGCGTGCTGGGAGAGACTGATTTTATCGAGGCGTCAAAGTTCAGCCGGGGTCTCGTGGGAGTCGTGGAGGTGCCGGGTGTGTTGTCAGTGGGTGAGNGCGTCTCGGTGACACCTGAAGTCTTGCCGAAATGGCTACGCACCTGNTAACAGATTGAAAGGGAGTCGAACGTCGTGGATAAGTTGCTGAAGTTTTATATCAACGGAGAGTGGGTGGACCCGCTTTCCACTGACAAGATGCCGGTTCTTAATCCGGCCTCGGCAGAGCAGGTGGGCGAGGTGGCGTTGGGCAATGATGCCGACGTTGACCGAGCGGTAGCCGCCGCTCAAGCCGCCTTTGAGCACTACAGTCAAACCAGTAAAGCGGACAGATTGGCTTTGCTCGGTCGGATCCGGGAGGTGACAGAGCGACGTTTTGAAGAGCTAGCCCAAGCGATGCGGCTCGAGATGGGCGCGCCTATCACGATGGCGCGGGACGCTCAGGCCGACGCGGCGATCGGGCATCTCGATGGTTTTGTTGCCGCGCTGGAAAAACTGGAGGAGCAGGAGCGCTTTGCTAACGGGGAGGTGCTCCTGCGTGAGCCGATCGGGGTATGTGGATTGATTACCCCCTGGAATTGGCCAATGAATCAAGTGGTGCTCAAGGTGATACCTGTCATCGCAACCGGATGTGCCTGTGTCCTGAAGCCTAGTGAACATACCCCTATATCTGCCATGCTGTATGCAGAGATACTGCACGAGGCTGGCGTGCCCGCGGGCGTCTTCAATTTGGTGAACGGTGTCGGTCCAGTGGTGGGTTCGGCGCTGTCACGCCACCCCGATATACAAATGATGTCGTTTACCGGATCCACACGGGCAGGCACAGCAGTCACTCATGATGCGGCAGATTCGGTAAAGCGCGTCACTCTGGAGTTGGGCGGCAAGTCGCCCAATCTGGTTTTTGCTGATTGTGATTTGGAGGAGCGGGTTACGCAGTCCGTAGCCGAGTGCATGTTCAACACCGGGCAGTCTTGTGATGCGCCGACGCGACTGTTGGTTGAGCGGTCCTGTTATGACGAGGTCGTGGAGATTGCCCGACGCGCGGCGGGAGGCACCGCTGTTGGAAATCCCGAAGAGGAGGGCGATCACATCGGACCCTTGTTTGATCAAATTCAGTTTGATCGAGTGCAAAACATGATTCAGGTCGGTATCGATGAGGGTGCCACATTACTCGTCGGAGGGCTCGGTCGCCCTAAGGGTTTTGATGCCGGTTGGTATGTGCGGCCCACGGTATTCTCTGATGTGAACAACACCATGCGGATTGCGCGAGAGGAAATCTTTGGACCGGTTGTTTCGGTAACTAAGTTTAAAGATGAAAAAGAAGCATTAGAAATAGCTAATGATACTCTTTACGG
>FUFK010049764.1_pt1 | contig 19589 bp, 14 predicted proteins | sample 1021851 | NCBI WGS metagenome assembly FUFK01 (sample SAMEA51879418, study PRJEB19060) | metagenome
CTGGTGGCGCTTCATCAGGCCGGTGGCGGGCGATGCCGCCGCGGCGCGACCGGCATAACGCGGACGCTGCGGCTTGATGCCCGCTTCGACCATGCATGCCTCGATATAGGGTTCGACGAAGAACCAGTAGCCGTTGTTGCGCGGCTCTTCCTGCGCCCACACCACTTCCTCGACATTGGTCATGCGCGACAGGCGCGCGACCAGCGGATCGCCGGGGAAGGGATAGAGCTGTTCGATGCGGATGATCGCGGTGTTCTTGTCGCCCGCCGCGTCGCGCGCCTCGATCAGGTCGTAGGCGACCTTGCCGGTGCACAGCACCACGCGCTTCACATCCTTGTCCGCCGGTGCCGAAGGGTCCGACAGGATGCGCATGAAGTGCGTGTCGCCCTGGAACTGGTCGGCGGTCGACACTGCGAGCTTGTGGCGCAGCAGCGACTTGGGCGTCATGATCACCAGCGGCTTGCGGAAATTGCGGTGCATCTGGCGACGCAGCAGGTGGAAATAGTTCGCCGGGGTGGTGACGTTCGCGACCTGCATATTGTCGCCCGCGCACAGCTGAAGGAAGCGTTCGGGACGCGCGGAGCTATGCTCGGGGCCCTGGCCTTCATAGCCGTGCGGGAGCAGCATGACGAGGCCGTTGGCGCGCAGCCATTTGGACTCGCCCGACGCGATGAACTGATCGATCATGATCTGCGCGCCGTTGACGAAGTCGCCGAACTGCGCCTCCCACAGCACCAGGCTCTTGGGGTCGGCGAGGGCATAGCCATATTCGAAGCCTAGCACGCCATATTCGGAGAGCGGGCTGTCGAGCACCTCGAACCGGCCGTGCGGGATGGTGCTGAGCGGCACGTACTTGCGCTCGTCGGTCTGGTCGACCCAGACGGCGTGACGCTGGCTGAACGTGCCGCGGCCTGAATCCTGGCCCGACAGGCGGACGCCATAGCCTTCCGACAGCAGCGCGCCGAAGGCCAGTGCCTCACCGGTCGCCCAGTCGAAATTCTCGCCCGACTTGAACATGTTCGCCTTGGCATCGAGCACGCGCAGCAGCGTCTTGTGCGGGGTCAGCCCCTCGGGAACGCTGGTCAGTGTGCGACCGAGGCTGTCGAACAACTTCTTGTCGATGCCGGTTTCGACGTTGCGGCGCGCATTTTCGGCGTCGACCGGGGCGGACAGGCCGGTCCAGCGGCCGCCGAACCAGTCGGCCTTGTTCGCCTTGTAGGTCGCGCCCGCGCTGAACTCGTCCTCGAGGTGCGCGGTGAAGTCGGCGATGTGCTTGGCCGCGAAGCCGCCATCGATCACGCCCTCGCCCTCAAGCCGCTTGGCATAGAGGTCGGCGACGCCGGGATGGCCCTTGATCTTGGCGTACATCAGCGGCTGGGTGAAGGACGGTTCGTCGCCTTCGTTGTGGCCGAAGCGGCGATAGCACCACATGTCGATCACGACGTCGCGCTTGAACTTCTGACGATATTCGATCGCCATCTTGCACGCGAAGGTCACCGCTTCGGGATCGTCGCCGTTGACGTGGAAGATCGGCGCCATCACGCCCTTCGCCACGTCCGACGGATAGGGCGAGGAGCGCGCGAATTGCGGGCTCGTCGTGAAGCCGATCTGGTTGTTGATGATGAAGTGGATGCAGCCGCCGGTATTGTAGCCACGGATGCCGGAGAAGCCGAGGCACTCCCACACGATGCCCTGACCCGCGAACGCCGCGTCGCCGTGCAGCAGCACGGGGAGCACCTGCTCATGGTCCTCAAGGTCGTTGCGGTTGGTCTGCTGCGCGCGGACCTTGCCGAGCACGACCGGGTTCACCGCTTCGAGGTGCGAGGGGTTGGCGACCAGCGACATATGGACGCTGATCCCGTCGAACTCGCGATCGGTGCTGGTGCCGAGATGGTATTTCACGTCGCCCGAACCGCCGATATCGTCGGGGTTGGCCGAGCCGCCGGCGAATTCGTGGAAGATCACGCGATAGGGCTTGGCCATCACGTTGGCGAGCATGTTGAGGCGGCCGCGATGCGCCATGCCGTACACGATCTCGCGCACGCCGTACTGGCCGCCATACTTGATGATCGCTTCCATCGCGGGGATCATCGATTCACCGCCGTCAAGGCCGAAGCGCTTCGTGCCGACATACTTCTTGCCGAGGAACTTTTCCCACTGCTCGGCCTCGATCACCTTGGACAGGATCGCCTTCTTGCCGTTGGGCGAGAATTCGATCGCCTTGTCCTGGCCCTCGATCCGCTCCTGCAGGAAGCGGCGCTCCTCCACATCGGCGATGTGCATATATTCGAGGCCGACATTGCCGCAGTAATTCTTGCGCAGCGTGGCGACGATTTCGCGCATCGTCGCCTTTTCGAGGCCGAGCGTGCCGCCGAGATAGATCGGGCGGTCCATGTCAGCGTCGGTGAAGCCGTGATATTCGGGCGTCAAGTCGGCGGGCAACTCCTGCTTCGACAGGCCGAGCGGGTCGAGATTGGCGGCGAGATGGCCGCGCACGCGATAGGTGCGGATCAGCAGCATCGCGCGGATCGAATCATTCGCGGCGCGCGCGATGTCGGCAGTCGATGCGGCAGGGGCAGGGGCCGCCGCCGGGGCCGGGGCACCGCCGCGTGCAGGCTTGGGCGCCGGCTCCATCTGGGTCGGGTCGAGCGCCGCGGTCAGCGCGTCGGTGTCCTTCAGCGGCCAGCGCGGATTGGCCCAGCTCGGGCCGGTTGCAGTGTTTTCCAGCCCGGCGAACCACTCACGCCAGCCGGCCTCGACCGAGGCGGGGTCCGCCTTGAACTTCGCATACATCGTCTCGACGAAAGCGGGGCTTACGCCACCAGCGATATCCGCGAAATCCATTGCCTGATCACCCATAAACCACCTCGTCGCCCCGGCGAAGGCCGGGGCCGCCCAGTTTGTCGAACCAGCGCCTGGCCGCTGGCGGCCCCGGCCTGCGCCGGGGCGACGTACAACTTTAGCCCTTCAACGCCTCGAGCAGCGTTTCGCCGAGCAGGCTGGGCGATTGCGACACGCGGATGCCCGCTGCCTCCATCGCCGCGATCTTGCTCTCGGCATCGCCCTTGCCGCCCGACACGATCGCGCCGGCATGGCCCATGCGACGGCCCGGAGGCGCGGTGCGGCCCGCGATGAAGCCGGCCATCGGCTTTTTGCGGCCGCGCTTGGCTTCGTCGATCAGGAACTGCGCGGCCTGCTCTTCGGCATCGCCGCCGATTTCGCCGATCATGATGATGCTCTCGGTCGCGTCGTCGGCGAGGAACAGCTCAAGCACGTCGATGAAGTTGGTGCCGTTGACCGGATCGCCGCCGATGCCGACTGCGGTGGTCTGGCCGAGGCCGGCGTTGGTCGTCTGGAACACCGCTTCATAGGTCAGCGTGCCCGAGCGCGAGACGACGCCTACGCTGCCCTTCGAGAAGATGTTGCCCGGCATGATGCCGATCTTGCACTCGCCAGGCGTCAGCAGGCCGGGGCAGTTCGGCCCGATCAGGCGCGACTTGCTGCCGGACAAAGCGCGCTTCACCTTGACCATGTCGAGCACCGGAATGCCTTCGGTGATGCACACGATCAGCGGGATTTCGGCGTCGATCGCTTCCAGGATCGAGTCCGCGGCGAAGGGCGGCGGGACGTAGATGACCGATGCGTCGGCGCCGGTCTTGCTCTTGGCTTCGGCAACCGTGTCGAACACCGGCAGGCCGATATGCGTCGTGCCGCCCTTGCCCGGGGTCACGCCGCCGACCATCTGGGTGCCATATGCCAGCGCCTGCTGGGTGTGGAAGGTGCCGGTCTCACCGGTCATACCCTGCGTGATGACCTTGGTATTCCGGTCGATGAGAATGGACATTCAGAACCCTCCGATAGATTGCGAGACCAGGACCAGGCCCTGGATGCCGTAAGATGAGCCCAGCGGGTGACCGCGTGGGACATAGGTAATTTCGAGGCTCGTACCAGCCTGCCATGGTTCCCACACCCGCTTGGTCGCGGTGCCGTTGGCCTGAACCCCGGTCGGAGCCGATCCGACCCAGCCATCGATCACTTCGCGCGGCGGGGCGGCGGGGGCGTCGAGGTCGTAGGCGCGGCAGCCATTGCCCCAATAGCCTTCCTTGGCGACGAAGCGGCTGGTGACGAGCCAGACGGTGCGGCCGTCAAAGCTGTGGCGGAACATCTGGCCGACCTGAGTGCCGTCGGGCTCCTCGGCCTGCACCGCCTTGCGGCCCATGGCGGTGATGCGGGCGACGCGCGGATCGGCATCGGCCTCCGCGACCTCGGTCCAGCCCGCAGCCTTGGCGGCGGGGGCGATCGTGTCGAACGCCGACTTGCCGTCCGCGGTCTTGAGGTTGAAGCACGCCGCCTTGAACGCCGCAAACAGCGGCGATGGCGCAGGTGTGGGTTGTGCCGAAATTGCAGCGGCGAGCATCAACACGCTCATCGCGGCACCACGTGCGGAGCTTCAAATCGCTCAGCAAGCATCTTTGCCATGACCCGATTGTATGCCGTCTTGCGCACCTTGGGCGTCGCAGAGTCGAGTTGAACCGCTTCCAACATCACATGATCGCCAAGCTCGCGAACGACCATGACCCAGCCATCAACTTCGTTTCCGCTAATCGCGTGAACGGTCGCGCCGGGTGCTCGTTCAATCGGCTTGTAGGGACGCTTGCCTTGGAGTGCGATCAGGCGATCTGCGCTTTCTTCCAAATTGGCAGTCCGCGACAGGACTACGCACCGTTCGGCCACACCATGATTTGCGGGACGATACTCAGCTACGGCAAGCATTGCCACAGCAGGCTGCTCTGCAAACTTCCAAAGCTTCAGCGAGGTAGGGCGATTGAAGCGAGCCGCTAGCTTCTTTGGCATTTCTGCAGGGTCACCTGCGGAAATGCTGCCGGACATCGTCATGCCGCCATCGACGCACGCCTGCCAGAACAGCGACACCGCCTGCTCGGAAGCAGACGGCGCAGCTGTGGCAAGGGCGAGCGCAAGCAGCATCGATCAGGCCAGCGAGCTGTCGATTGCCTTGCACGCGACGAGCAGTTCCTTAACCGCGTCGACCGAGACCTGGAGGTTGGCCTTAGCCTCGTCGTCCAGTTCGATCTCGATCACCTGCTCGACGCCGTTCGCACCAATGATCACGGGCACGCCGACATAGAGGTCATCGACGCCATATTGGCCTGTCAGGTGCGCGGCGCAGGGGAGCAGGCGCTTCTGGTCGTAGAGATACGCCTCGGCCATCGCGATGCCGCTGGTCGCCGGAGCGTAGAAGGCCGAACCGGTTTTGAGCAGGCCGACGATCTCACCGCCGCCCGAACGGGTGCGCTGAACGATCGCGTCGATCCGCTCCTGCGTGGTGCGGCCCATCTTGATCAGGTCGGGGACGGGGATGCCCGCGACGGTCGAATACTNGACCACCGGGACCATCGTGTCGCCNTGNCCGCCGAGNACGAAGCTGTTCACTTCCTTGACCGACACCTTGAANTCGTCGGCAAGGAAATGGCTGAAGCGNGCCGAGTCGAGCACGCCGGCCATGCCGACGACCTTGCTGTGCGGCAGGCCGGAGAATTCGCGCAGCGCCCACACCATCGCGTCGAGCGGGTTGGTGATGCAGATGACGAAGGCGTCGGGGGCGTTGGCAGCGATGCCCTCGCCGACGGCCTTCATGACCTTGAGGTTGATGCCAAGCAGGTCGTCGCGGCTCATGCCCGGCTTGCGCGCGACGCCGGCGGTGACGATGATNACGTCCGCGCCCGCNATGTCGGCATANTCGTTGCTGCCGGTGATNGTCGCGTCNAANCCTTCGACCGGGCCGCACTGCGACAGGTCNAGCGCCTTGCCCTGCGGAACGCCCTCAACCACGTCGAACAGGACGATGTCGCCCAGTCCCTTGAGTGCAGCGAGATGGGCAAGCGTGCCGCCGATATTGCCGGCGCCGATAAGGGCGATCTTCTTGCGGGCCAAATGAGCCTCCCTGAACATGCGTTGGGCGGCCGGTCCTACTTGTTGGCCGCAGGGACGGAGGCGCCTTAGGCGCATTATAGAGGCGGGGCAACCGACGAATTGCGCGGTGTCAAGAAATCTTTGCTCGTGCGAATTAGTTGCAATAAGGTGGGTGTTGAGCGGGTTGCTTCTCAATCCTCCCCCTGGCGGGGGAGGATTATTCAGGGTTGCGCCACCAAGCGCGCGGCCACCGCTTCCGCCACCTTGATCCCGTCGATCGCGGCGGAGAGGATGCCGCCCGCATAGCCTGCGCCTTCGCCAGCCGGGAACAGGCCGGGGGTGTTGAGGCTCTGAAAATCGCCGCCGCGCGTGATGCGGACGGGACTGGAGGTGCGCGTCTCGACGCCGGTCATGATCGCGTCGGGGTGGTCGTAATTGGCGATGCGGCGGCCGAAGATGGGGAGCGCCTCACGGAAGGCCTCGATCACGAAGGGCGGCAGACAGGCGGACAGGTCGGTGGGAGTGACGCCCGGCTTGTAGCTCGGCACCACTTCGCCGATTGCGGTCGAGGCGCGGCCCGCCAGCAGGTCGCCGACGCGCTGGACCGGGGCGTTATAGTTGGAGCCACCGGCGATGAACGCCAGATCCTCGAACTGGCGCTGCAGCGCGATGCCCGCCAATGGCCCGTTGGGATAGTCGCGCGCGGGGTCGATTGCGACGACGAGGCCGGAATTGGCGTTGAATTCGGCGCGCGAATATTGGCTCATGCCATTGGTGACGACGCGGCCTTCCTCGCTGGTCGCGGCGACGACGCGGCCGCCGGGGCACATGCAGAAGCTGTAGACGCTGCGCCCGTTCGAAGCGTGATGGACCACCGAATAGGCGGCGGGGCCGAGATCGGGATGCTTGGCGCAATTGCCGAAGCGGGCGGTGTCGATCCACGCCTGCGGATGTTCGATCCGCACGCCGATGGCGAAAGGCTTGGCCTCGACATGCACGCCGCGGCGGTGGAGCATTTCGAAGGTCGGGCGCGCGCTATGGCCGACCGCGAGCACAACCATGTCGGTTTCTAGGAAACTGCCATCGTGGAGATGGAGGCCGCGCAGGTTGCGGTTGGCGTCCAGCTCGATGTCGTCGACGCGCGTCTGCCAGCGATATTCGCCGCCCAGCTCCTCGATCGCCCCGCGCATGCTTTCGACCATGGTGACGAGGCGGAAGGTGCCGATATGCGGGTGCGCTTCCCACAGGATGTCGTCAGGCGCGCCGGCCTTCACGAACTCCTCCAGCACCTTGCGGCCGAGGAAGCGGGGGTCCTTGACCCGGCAATAGAGCTTGCCATCGGAGAAGGTGCCCGCGCCGCCTTCGCCGAACTGGACGTTGCTGTCGGGGTTGAGTTCGCTGCGCCGCCACAGGCCCCAGGTGTCCTTGGTCCGTTGGCGCACCACCTTGCCGCGATCGAGGATGATCGGGCGGAAGCCCATTTGCGCGAGGATCAGGCCGGCAAAGATGCCACAGGGGCCAGCGCCGATCACGACAGGCCGCTTGCCTGACCAGCCGGCGGGCGCAGCGACCGGCGGGCGGTAGGTCATGTCGGGAGTGGGGCGGACATCCTTGTCGTCCGGGAAGCGCGCGAGCACGGCGGCTTCGTCGGTCAGGTCGAGGTCGAAGGTGTAGACGAGTTGAATCGCGTTGCGGCGGCGCGCGTCGTTGCCGCGCTTGAACAGGGTCCAGCCGCGCAGTTCCGCCCGCGCGATGCCGAGCCGGTCGCAGATCGCGGCGGGAATCGCTTCGGGTGCGTGGTTCAGGGGGAGGTTGAGGCCGGAGAGACGGAGCATTGGGGCGCTTTAGGGGGGAATGGCGCGACCTTCAAATCCTCCCCGGAACGGGGAGGGGGACCGCCTGCGCAGCGGGTGGTGGAGGGGGCCCGAGGCAACGGACTCCCTTGCCTCGGGCCCCCTCCGTCAGCGCTTCGCGCTGCCACCTCCCCGTGCCGGGGAGGATTTTGGGTGCTTGCCGACCCCCTCCAACCCGTTAAACCCTTACATCAAAGGGATTGGGGGATTCTGAACCATGGCAACCACCGCAGACGAGGCGTTGGCACAGCGTGAGCCGGGCAAGGCGGAGATGCGGCAGGTGGTGACGGCGTCATCGCTGGGCACCGTGTTCGAATGGTATGACTTCTTTATCTACGGCACGCTCGCCGCGTCGGGGATCATCGGGCGGACCTTTTTCGCGACCGGCAACCCGGTGCTGGAGGCGCTTTATGCCTGGGCCGGGTTCGCGGTCGGCTTCGGGTTCCGGCCATTGGGCGCGGTGTTGTTCGGATATCTGGGCGACAAGCTCGGGCGTAAATACACCTTCCTCGTCACGATCACGCTGATGGGCATCGCGACGGCCGGGGTGGGGCTGGTGCCGTCCTATGCCAGCATTGGCGTTGCCGCGCCGATGATCGTCATTGGGCTGCGCATCCTGCAGGGGCTGGCGCTGGGCGGGGAATATGGCGGGGCGGCGATCTATGTCGCGGAGCATTCGCCGCCGGGCCGGGCCGGCTATCATACCAGTTTCATCCAGGCGAGCGTGTCGGCGGGGTTCATCCTGAGCCTGGCGGTGGTGCTGATCACGCGGTTCAGCATGACGTCGGCGACGTTCGACGATTGGGGCTGGCGTCTGCCCTTCATCTTTTCGATCGCCTTGCTCGCCATCTCGCTGTGGATGCGCGTCAAGCTCAACGAAAGCCCGGTGTTCAAGGCGATGAAGGCGTCGGGCGAGATTGCGCGCAATCCGCTCAAGGAGAGCTTCACCTACCCGGGCAACTGGCGGCGGTTGATGGTGGCCTTGTTCGGGATCGCGGCGGGGCTGACGGGGATCTGGTACACGGCGACCTTCTCGGTCCTGTCGTTCCTGCAGGGGCCGATGCGGGTCGAACCGGTGGTCGCGCAATTGCTCGCAGCGGGGGGCGCGGCGGCGGGGCTGTTCTGGTTCATCCTGTTCGGCAAGCTCTCCGACAAGATCGGGCGCAAGAAGCCGATCATCATCGGCTATGGCTTTACGCTGTTGCTGCTGTTCCCGCTCTTCTGGGCGATGGGGCATGCCGCCAATCCGGGGTTGGCCGAGGCGGCGAAGCGCGCGCCGGTGGTCGTTTCGGGACCGGACTGCGCCTATGACCCCTTTGCCGCGCAGCAGAGCACAACGTGCGGCCAGTTGATGGACTATCTGTCCAAAAAGGGCATCCCCTATACCCAGGCGGTGACCCCATCGGCGTCGGTCGCGATCGGCAGCGTGCCGGTCGTGTCCAATACCTCGGTCGACATCGACAAGGCGCTGGCCGATGCCGGTTATTCGCTGGACAAGGTGACTCCGGGCACCGTCGATCTGGTGCTGATCCTGATCGCGATCATCGCGCTGGCGGCATTGTCGGGGGCGACCTATGGCCCGGTCGCGGCGCTGCTGACCGAACTGTTCCCGCCGCGCATCCGCTACAGTTCGATGTCGATCCCTTATCATATCGGGACGGGCTATTTCGGCGGATTCCTTCCGCTGATCAGCCAATTTATGGTGGCCAAGAGCGGCGATCCCTATGCTGGGCTGTGGTACACTTGGGCGGTCGTCGCCATGGCGCTGGCGGTGACGCTGTTCTTCCTCAAGGAACGCGATCTGGTCCACGAGTGATTGCGGTCGAGCGCTGCCTTGCCTAACCGGGCGGCATGATCGCTTCCCCGCTTCGCCTGCGTCTCGATCGCGACGCGCTGGTCGCCAATTGGCGCATGCTTGCCGCGTTGAGCGGGCCAGCGGCGTGCGGCGCGGCGGTCAAGGCCAATGGCTATGGGCTGGGCGCGCGCAAGGTGGTGCAGCATCTTGCGGCGGCGGGGTGCCGCGATTTCTTTGTTGCGACCTGGGCTGAGGCGCCGACGCTGGCCGATGCGGGTGTTGCGGTATCGGTGCTGCATGGCGTGCGCGAGGAGGACATGGCGGTCGCGCTGGGGACGACGCATGCCCGGCCGGTGCTGAACAGCGTGCAGCAGGTGCGGCGCTGGCGTGAGGCGGGCGGCGGTGCGTGCGATGTGATGGTCGATACCGGCATGAACCGGCTTGGCATCCGGCCAGAGGATGTGACGGCGGGGCTGCTCGACGGGCTTCCGGTGGACACGTTGATGAGCCATCTCGCCAGCGCGGACGAGGATGCGCCGTTGAATGCGCGGCAGCGTGACGCCTTTGCGGCGTTGCGCGGCCGGGGCGGGGCGCGGCGGATGAGTCTGGCCAATTCGGCGGGCATCGCGCTTGGGCCGGATTATGCGTTCGACCTGACCCGCCCGGGGATTGCGCTGTACGGGGCGGTGCCGGTGCCTGCGCTGGCCGGGCGGACGCGGCAGGTGGTGACGCCCGAGGCGCAGATCCTGCAACGGCGGCTGGCGCCGGCGGGGGCGAGTGTCGGTTACAATGCGACCTGGACCGCGACGGTCGATACCGAGGTGGCGATCGTCAATCTGGGCTATGCCGATGGCTATCTGCGCTGTTTTTCGGGCAAGGGGCGGGCGATGCGCGGCGATCAGGTCTTGCCGGTGATCGGGCGCGTTTCGATGGACCTCACAGCAGTCGATGTCAGCGCCGCGCCGGAGCTGGCCGAGGGCGACTGGTTGGCGATGGATTACGACCTGCCGACGGTTTCGGCGCTGTCTGGTTTGTCGCAATATGAACTACTGACCGGGCTGGGCGCGCGGTACGACCGGATCTGGGGTTGAAGCTGCAACCGGTTCAGCGTTGCGAAAGGCGCGATCCGGTACCATCTTGGGTAACAGAGGAGTGGAACGTCATGCGATTTGCAATTGCCACCGCCGCCGCCCTTGCCGCCCTGACCCTGCCGGGCGCTGCAACGGCCGATCAGAAGCCTTATCCCAAGGGTGAAGCCGAACTCGCCAAGATGCTCGAAGGGCGCGTTGCCGGAAAGCCGGTGAAGTGCGTGTCCAGCTCATCGCTGGGCCAGAGCACGGTGATCGACAAGACCGCGATCGTCTATCGCGTCGGATCGAAGCTTTACGTCAACCGCCCGCGCGGCGGCGCCGAGCAGCTGAGCGACGACGAGATCCTGGTCACCAAAATCTATGGCAGCCAGCTGTGCAACGTCGACAAGATCGATCTGGTCGATCGCACGTCGCGGATGTGGAGCGGGTTCGTCGTGCTGGGCGATTTCGTGCCGTATACGAAGGTCAAAGACGCGCGCTGAACGGCGCATCCGAGCCGAACAAGAAGAGGCCGGCGGTTCCGATGGGAACCGCCGGCCTTTCTTTTCGATCCGGTGAAGGATCGGGGTCCCGAAGGACCCCGATCGATCAGAAACCGGCCTTCACGCCGATGTAGAACTGGCGACCGCGGATATCGTAACCGCTGTACAGCGGCGCGTTACCAGCGACGAAGTTCGTGTAACCAGCAGTGATCTTCGGCGGTTCAGTGTCGAAGATGTTCCGGACGCCGAGCGAGAACGAGTAGTTCTTCATGTCATACCGGATGTTCGCGGTATGCAGGAAGTAATCGTCCGTGTTCCACTTATACTCCTCGTAGGTGAAGCCGCCATTGGCCGGCTGCGAGTAGTATTCGTTGGAGTCCGTCTTGCCGACCCACTCCACGCCGTAGCGCAGATTCCAGCCATCCTTGCGGAAGCCGACGTCGAACGTGCCGGTCCACTCGGGGTTTTCGAGCTGACCAACCAGTTCGAAGATCGCGTTGGTCGGCAGCGTGCGGCTGTAGCGGCTGATGAACTTGGTAGCCTGCGCACCGATGCGGAACTCACCGCCGAACATTTCACGGGTGTAGCGCAGGGTGAAGTCGATGCCTTCAGCCTTTGCGTCCGAAATGTTGACGTAGCTCTGGATCACCGTCAGTCGACCCGTGCCCGGGCCGGTGTACGGCTCACGCGTGATCAGGCCGCTGTCGCAGGTCGTGCGCTGCGGGTTGTTGTAGCACTGCGCCAGCACGGTGGCTGCCGAGAGCTGAGCAACGCCGTTGTCGATCTTCACACGGAAGTAGTCGACGGCCAGCGACAGGTTGCCGAACGATTCGCCGAGGCGCGGTTCGAGCACACCACCGAAGGTCAGCGCCTTCGAGGTTTCTGCCTCGAGACCCGCAGCCGCACCACCCAGGCCGATGACCTGAACGCTGCTGTTCTGCGTGAACGCGCCGCCACCCGGCAGACCTTCGGCCAAGCAACGCTCGCGGATCAACTGAGTCGTCGTATCGTTGAAGTTGTTGCAAGGGTCGGTGTTCTGGCTGAGGAAGCCCGAGGTCGCGCCCTGGAACTGCTCATACAGCGCCGGAGCGCGGTAGGAGGTGCCATAGCTACCGCGGAACGAAACGCCACGGACCGGCGAGAGGATGCCGCCGATCTTGTAGGTCCACTGACCGCCGTACGAACGATAGTGGGTATAGCGGCCCGACGCGTTGATCGTCAGGTTATGAATCAGCTGATCCGACAGGATCGGCAGTTCGATTTCGCCATAACCTTCCCACACGCCATCGCTGCCGACCGTGGGAGTCGACGAGGTGAAGCCGTACAGGTTGTTGCGGACGCTTTCCGGCGACGGCTGATCGTTGATGCTCGCTTCGCGATTCTCGACGCCCAGAGCGACCTGAACCATACCACCGGGCAGCTTGAACAGCGGACCGTTGATGTCGAGCGTGACCGTGCGTTCACGATACTTGGTGCGACCGGTCACCGGATCGGTGATGAAGTCGAACCATGCCGGAGCGATCGTGCGGGCGTTGCCGCCGACGATGCCCGAGGTCAGCGCCGGAGCTGCGACGCAGCCGCCGACGGTGTTGGTGCAGGCGGTGCCAGCGGCATTGACCTGCATCGACTGCGCGAGGCGGTCGGCGAGGATCAGGTCGGAGGTGTAGCTCGAATCCGCCCAGCTCTTGCCGACGAAGAAGTCGTAGCGCCAGTCAAACGGCAGCTCACCACGCATACCACCGTTGAGGCGGACAAAGTCCTGCGTCTGGTAGTTGTCGTAGGTGCCATAGCTGGAGAAGACGCGGATACCCGTGGTGTAGGGAACCTGCGGCTGCGGTGCCAGGAACGCCGTGGCGAAGCGCAGTTCGGCCGGGATCAGCGGGCTGCCCAGCTGATAGTCCAGCGTCAGCTGGCGGTGGCCGGTCTGCGACGACTTGCGACGGCTGATCAGGACGTTGGTGTAGAATTCGGCATTGCCGAGGATCGACGTCTCGTAGGTCGCCTCACCGTAACCGGTGATGATCTCCGCCGGCGTCACGACATCGACGTCGAGCATGTCCGGGTCGAAGGTATCGCGAACGTCGAGCGGGAGCGTGCCGCCGCCGACGCACTCATAGCCCGGGATCTGGCCGCCGACACCGGCGCGCGGACGCCAGCGGTTGCAGACACCGGTATAGTTCTGCGGGGCACCAGCGCCAACCGGCGTTGCCGGCGACCGCACGATGCTCGGCGTGCCGATCGTGTTGACGGTGACACCGCCATTGTCGATCGAGAAGCACTTCGGGCGACCGGTCAGCGGGTCGATATAATCGCCCGAGCCAAAGTCATTGCCATTGGTGCCATAATAGGTCGTCGGGCACTGGGCCCATTCGATGTCGCGCAGCTTCAGCGCTTCACGGCGATAATATTCGATCGACGCCGAAGCGCGGAAATTCTCGGTGCTGAAGCCGCCGACCAGCGAGTAGCGGTAGCTGTTGCCCGAACCGCTGCCGATGATGTTGTGCTGGGCTTCGGCGGTGATGCCCTTGACGTTCTGGCGCGTCACGATGTTGATGACGCCCGCAACTGCGTCCGAACCGTAAACCGACGAAGCGCCGGTGTTCAGGATTTCGATGCGGTCGATCATTGCGTTCGGCAGCACGTTAAGGTCGGCCGCACCGACGCCACCGCGCGAACCGGCGGGTGCAACGCGACGGCCGTTCAGCAGCACCAGGGTACGGGTCGTGCCCAGGCCGCGGAGCGAGACGGTGTTGACGCCCGGACCACCGTTGACGACGAAGCCGCCATAGGTGTCGTTGATCTGATCGGTACCACCGGTGACGGCGGTCGACTGCAGGATTTCAGCGGTCGAGTTGAAACCGGCTGCGGTCGCCTCATCGCGCGTGATCAGGTTGATCGGGTCGGCACCGTTGAACTGGTTGCGGCGGATGCGCGAACCGACGACGGTAACTTCCTGTGCTTCACTCGCCGATGCCTCGGTGGCCTCATCGCTTTGCGCGGTGTCCTGCGCATAGGCGACTTGCGGAACGGCAAAACTCGCGCTCGCAAGCGCGGTCGCCGTCAGAAGACGACTAATGTTCATGTGATTCCCCTTCGACCCGGCTGGATGCCGGTTCGTCGCAGAGGAAACCGCTTTGTTCAGCCTAGCGCAAGCAAAAGCGTCCCCACGTGGCCAGATTCTCCGTCATCGTGTTGCAACATTGCCACAATGGTGCGGTGCAACACGAATCGCGAGACATAAAGTTTCAAAACTGGACGTGCGCGTGAACTAATTCAAACATTAGGGAATCAGCCGTTGCGTTCGATGCACATGGCGATTCCCATGCCGCCGCCGATGCACAGCGTCGCGAGTCCCTTTTTTGCGTCGCGGCGCGCCATTTCGTAGATCAGCGTCGTCAGCACGCGCGCGCCGCTGGCACCGATCGGATGGCCGATGGCGATCGCGCCGCCATTGACGTTGACCTTGGCCGGGTCGAAGCCGAGTTCCTTGCCGACGCACAGCGCCTGCGCCGCGAACGCTTCGTTGGCTTCGATCAGGTCGAGGTCGGCGACGGTCCAGCCGGCCTTTTCCAGCGCCTTCTTCGACGCCGGAACCGGGCCGATGCCCATGATCGACGGATCGACGCCCGCGGTGGCCCAGCTCTTGATCGTCGCAAGGATCGGTGCGCCGCGCTTTTCGGCTTCTTCGCGGCTCATCACCACCAGCGCCGCGGCGCCGTCATTGAGGCCCGATGCGTTGGCGGCGGTGACGGTGCCGTCCTTCTTGAACGCCGGGCGCAGGCCCGCAATGCCGTCGAGCGTGGCGCCGGCGCGGATATATTCATCCTGATCGACAATCGTATCGCCCTTGCGGCCCTTGATCGTGACCGGGGTGATCTCGTCCTTGAAGCGACCCTCGGCGCGGGCGGCTTCGGCGAGGTTCTGCGAGCGAACAGCGAACTCGTCCTGCTCCACGCGATCGACCTGATATTGTTCGGCGAGATTTTCCGCGGTGATCCCCATGTGATAGCCGTTGAACACGTCGGTCAGGCCGTCCTTGATCATCGTGTCGACCAGTGCGACGTCACCCATCTTTGCGCCCGCGCGCAGCGTCTGCGCGTGGGCGGCGAGCGACATGGATTCCTGACCGCCCGCAACGACGATGGTGGCATCGCCGGTCTGCACCGCCTGTGCCGCGAGCGCGACGGCGCGCAGGCCGGAGCCGCAGACCTGGTTGATGCCCCATGCGGGCACTTCCTTGGGCACACCCGCCGCCATCGACGCCTGACGCGCGGGGTTCTGGCCCTGTGCAGCGGTGAGCACCTGTCCCAGGATCACCTCCGACACCTCCTCGCCCGCGACGCCCGCCTGCGCCAGCGCGGCTTCGATCGCGACCCGGCCCAGCTCGTGCGCGGGGGTGGCGGCGAAGGCGCCGAGGAAGCTGCCGACGGGGGTACGCTTGGCGGCGATGATCACGACTTCGGTCATGGGAAGGCTCCTGAACTTGGTTGCGGGCTATCTAGGGCTGGGGAGGCCGGTTAGCCAGTCCGCTAGTGGTTGCCACAGTAACTGTCGCGCGGATGAGCCGACGACCATGCCGACATGCCCGAGCCGCAGCTTGCGCTGATCGGCGAAGCCGACCGCGCTGGCGGCGGGGACGATGCGGTCGGTGAGCGAGACGAACTCGACCGTCGGGCAGGGCAGGGTGAGCGGGTCTATAACCTGACCAGCCACGCGCCACTGCCCGCGTCCGGGCAGGTCGGCGGTAAAGAAATCGTCGAACATCTGGCGTCCGGCGGCGAAGGTGAGCGGCGCTCCGGCATTGGCCCAATCCTCGAGCACCACGAAATTCTTCGCCGCCGTGCTGGTGGGATCGAGCCGGGCGAACTTCTCGAACTTCGCGATCGTGCGCGCCGGGTCGAGCTGCCAGAAGCCGGCTTGAAGCACCTCCATCGGCACGAGGCCGAGTGTGTCGCAGGTTTCGTGCGCCGCCTGCCAGATCGAGTCGATCTGTCCCAGCGCCTCCGGCCCGAAACGCTCGAACCGCCAAGGTGCGGCAATCATCGCAAGGCCGCGCACCGGCACCGCCGCCGCCGCCGCCGCCGCCATGGTCCCGCCGAGGCAATAGCCGGCCAGCGCCACCGGCTCGCCAATGCTGCGCAGCAGCGGGATCAGCATCTCCTCGATATGCTGCGCCACGTCGTGACCGCGCTCGGCGGGCGTCGGGATGCCCCAATCGACCAGCAGCGGACGCACCCCCTGCCGCGACAGCCAGCGCATTAGCGAGCGGCGGTAGCGCATGTCGAGGATCATCGGCGGGTTGATCAGAGACGGCACGAACACCACCGGAATCCCCGTTCCGCCATAATCATGTAGCGTCGCCCGACCCGCCCGCGCGACCACCGGCATCGGGCGGCGTGGACGGGGGCGGGCAGCGGTCTGATAGGCAGCGAGACCGGCAAGTGCGGCGGCGCGGCGATCCGGCGATGCTGCGGTTTCTTCGCGCAGCAAGTCGAGAAACAGCGGGAGGGGGCGCGGCCCGTGTTGCGATGCGGCAATGAAAGATGTTAGGGCCATGTCAACTACCCTTGGGGGCGAGCATGAAAAAGACAGCACAGACGGACGGCCCGGTCATCATCAAGAAATACGCGAACCGACGTCTCTACAATACCGAAAGCTCGTCCTACATCACGCTCGACCATCTCGCCGCGATGACGCGCGAGGGACGCGATTTCAAGGTCGTCGATGCCAAGACCGACGAAGACATCACGCACAATGTGCTGACCCAGATCATCATGGAAGAGGAAGCGCGCGGCCAGACGCTGTTGCCGGTCAACTTCCTGCGCCAGCTGATCGCGCTATACGGCGACTCGATGCAGGCAATGGTGCCGGGCTATCTGGAAGCGTCGATGGACAGCTTCCGCCGCAATCAGGAGCAATTCAAGTCGGCGGTCGAGGGCGCGTTCGCCAACTCGCCCTTTGCCGAGATCGCCAAGCGCAACCTGCAGATGTTCGAAGCGGCGGCCGAGGCGTTCAAGCCCGGCGGCGCAGCGACGGGCGCGGCGGCCAAGCCCGCTGCGGCTGCCCCTGAAAAGAGCAAGGACGAGGAAATTGCGGCGCTCAAGGCGCAGCTGTCCGCGCTCAAGGATCAGGTCGACAAGCTCGGCTGAGCGCAATAGCCTCGCCCCATTCGCGTTCTGAATGGGGGAAGTGCATGAAATCCTTGATCGCCATTGCCGCGGCGGGCCTGCTCGCCGGGTCGGCGCTCGCGCAGGGGCCGACTCAGGTCGATCGCTACATCCACACCGGCGCGCTGCTCGACCGGCCCGGACAGGCACCGCGCGGGGCGAGCACGATCGCGGTGCGCGGCGGGGTGATCGTCGGCGTCTATGACGGCCATGTCATGCCGCTGGGCGAGGCGCCGGTGATCGACCTCAAGGACAAGACGGTGCTGCCGGGGCTGATCGACAGCCATGTGCATCTGGGGTCGGATCGCGCGGGGCAGGAAGGGTTGCTGGCGGGCTTTACCGAAAGCAAGGAGCTGGGCGCGTTCGAGGCGCAGTGGAATGCGCGCAAGACGCTGCTGGCCGGCTTCACCACGGTACGCAATCTGGGCGATGACGGGGCAACGCTGGCGCTGCGTGAGGCGATTGCGCGCGGCTGGACCGATGGGCCGCGGATCGTCGATGCCGGGCGGTCGATCTCCACCACCTCGGGGCATATGGACCGGCGGCTGGGGGTGGTCGAGGATCTTCACCCGGCAATCAGCGCCGAAAATCTGTGCGATGGGGCGGACGCATGCCGCAAGGCGGTGCGCAATCAGGTCGCGCGCGGGGCGGACGTGATCAAGATCGCAACCACCGGCGGGGTCAACAGCCGCATCGGGGCGGGGCTGGGCAAGCAGATGTTCGACGACGAGGCGCGCGCGATCGTCGAGACCGCACGCCTCTATGGCAAGAAGGTCGCGGTCCATGCGCATGGCGCGGACGGCATCACGCTGGCGCTGAAGATGGGCGCGGATTCGGTCGAGCACGGCACGCTGATGGATGACGAGGCGGTCGCGCTGTTCAAGAAGACCGGCGCCTATTACGTCCCGACGCTATCGACGGTGAACGGCTATCTGGAGCGGATCGCGAAGGACCCGAACGCCTATCCGCCAGCGGTCCGCGCGAAGATTGACTGGCGCATCGGAATCACCGGCAAGGCGCTGGAAAAGGCGGTGCCGGCTGGCGTGAAAATTGCGTTTGGCACCGATGCCGGGGTGTCCAAGCATGGCCGCAATGCCGACGAGTTCGAGTTGCTGGTCAAGCACGGCATGACGCCGATGCAGGCGATCGTCGCGGCGACCACTAACGCCGCCGATCTGCTGGGCCTGTCCAAGGAGGTTGGCAGCATCGAGCCGGGCAAGAGCGCCGACATCATCGCGGTCAGCGGCGATCCGCTGAAGGATGTGCGCGTGCTCAAATCGGTCGGCTTCGTGATGCGCGCCGGGGTGGTGCATAAGCAATGAGGTGGCGGGGGCGGCGTGGGCCGCCCCCTGCCTGGATTACCCGCCCCGCACGCTGGGGTTGGGCTTGCGGAATTTGAGGGTCATGCGGTCGCTCTCGCCGATCGCTTCATATTTGGCGCGGTCGACGTCCTTGAGGCGCAGCACCGGAGACAGCGTCCAGACGCCGTCCTTCCAGTCGGCGGTGTCCTTGGGGTTGGCGTTTACCTCGGACGCGGCGACGAACTTGAAGCCGGCGTCTTCGGCCAGCTTGCGAACGGTCGAGACCTTCACATAGCCGCTGGTCTTCTCCCGTGCCGCGTCCGCCGATTCGGGCAGTCGGTGGTCGACGATGCCGAGCGTGCCACCGGGCTTGAGCATCGCGAAGATCTGCTTGAACGCTTCGGCGCTGCGGTCGGTGGTGCCCATCTTCCAGTTATGCACGTTGCGGAAGGTGAGGACGACATCGGCGCTGCCGGCCGGGACCGCAGGCGCGCCCTCGGCGGCGGGGAAGGCGGCAAGCTTGATCGCGCCATAGAGGTCCGCGTCCTTCGCCTGGAGCGTCTGGGTGCCCTTGACGCCATTCGGCCACGGCGCCGCAGCGTAGAGCGTGCCGCCGCCCTTTTTGACATAGGGGGCAAGGATTTCGGTGTACCAGCCACCGCCCGGCCACAGTTCGACCACGGTGTGCGACGGCTTCACCCCGAAAAAGGCGAGCGTTTCGGCCGGGTTGCGGTATTTGTCGCGGGCAACATTGGTGGGGGTGCGGGTTGGGGCAGCGACCGCCGCCTTCAAATCGGCACTCGGCTTGCCCATCTGGGGCGCGCCGATGGCGGCAACTGCGGTCAATGCGACGGCGGACAGGGCGATGGCGGGCAGGGTGTAGCGCATGGTCGGCTCCTCTCTGTTCTGGCGCGTGGTGTGGAGTGGGGCGCGGGACGATGCAAGGGCCGTTATGGATCGGGGTAGGCG
>FUFK010045197.1_pt1 | contig 19575 bp, 19 predicted proteins | sample 1021851 | NCBI WGS metagenome assembly FUFK01 (sample SAMEA51879418, study PRJEB19060) | metagenome
AAGTCAACTTTATTACTATTTACGCTTTCTATATCTAATTCTTCATAAAGTGCACTCAATTCTCTTTGCAACGAAATATTATATTTTTCACTCTCTTCAAATGTATTTTGGAGAAGTTTTACTGAGCCAATACCTTGTTCAGAAGCTAGGGCAGAGGAACTAGCTGCATGAGCAATTAATGTTCCTCCTTGCTCCATCCAATCACTTAATACCTTTTTCTCATACTCACCCATATCTCTATAACCACTAGGCAAGATAATGGTGTTATATCTTCTCAAGTCTGCGTAGTTAACAAGTGAAGCATCTATTTGACTATGTCTAATACCAAGATGATGATCTAGTGACCACCAACTAACACCCACATCATAAGAACTAAAACCTGATTGACTAAGAATTGCAATTTGTGGTCTTTCAAGTAAACGAAAATGTCTTCCGCCCCAATCCGGTAACTCTTCTGCACCAAAACCAGATTCAATCGATAATACAGAAATATCGAGTTCTGTGGCAATACTGTTTACTGTTTCAGATAAATCCTGATATTCTGGATTATCCATAGCAAGAACAGCGATACTCCCTCTTGATAAAGATTGTTTTGAAAGCAGTGCTTCTTTATCAATAATCCTGACTTCTACACCTTTTTCCATTAATCTTGCGGCAAAAGCTACTGAATTATCGTCAACTCCGTCAACAGCCCAAATAATAGCTTCTGGATTTGTTTTAATAGAAACATTTTGTGGGCTCCATTCTTTTAAACCAACTTCAAGATTAGATGGAACTGTGACAGCTTCAAGCCCGTACATCATTGTTAAGTTGAATGCAGTAGTGTCATACATTATAGATGATCCATCTTTAAGATTTCTAAGTCTCTCTTCAGCTAAGACTGATTCTATAATGTCAGCATCAAACTCTAAGATAGCTGCAATTAACGGTGCTTCAGGTTGTAAATTTGGAATTATCATACTACCTGCAGGTATTACGTAATTTGCTTCAACATCTCCAGTTTGTTGTAGAACATTTCTTGCTCTTATTGCTCTTTCATTTGTATATATTTCAATATCTTGAGCTTTAAGTTTCTCTGCTAGAGTTTTTAGTCTGCTATGATTTTTTGTTGGTAAAATTACAAAACTCTGATTGGCATATTCGCTGTCTTCTGAAATATTATATTTTCTACCATCCCAAAAATCTTCGTACATAGCTTTAGTATGTTTTGCTAGGGTTTCTAGATTTGCTAATGTGCTTACATATTGATGATGAACGGATTCTTTATATGATTGAATAGTGCCTTCAGGTCTACGAACTCCATCCTCTGCCATTCTTGATTGCTCATATAAAATTCCCAAGCTGCCTCTGAATTGCACGTAAAAAGAATATCCAGGATAGAGATCCTCATGCCATTCCCCAGTGTAAAATCTCCAATTTCTTTCATCGAAAGCTTCCGCTTGATCCTGTGCAAAAACATTTCCCCACTTAATTAGATCTCTATCAATATTTGAATTAATAGGTTCTCTTGGTGGGCCTGTCATGAAAGTATCTTGTGCACCCATTTCATGGCCATCAACTAAAATTTGTGGTCGCCACTTATTAATCAAAGGAACTCGTCCTTGAGTCTCAGGTTGTGTTAAATAAAACCAGTCACGATTTAAATCGAAGAAATAATGATTTGTTCTTGAGTAAGGCCAATCTCCAGTATGAAGTAATGACTGATCATCATAATTTGGCGCTGTTCCACGATATAGCTCCAATGATTTAGCAAATCTATCTCGGCCATCAGGATTCATCATTGGATCAACTATAACTATCATATTTTCAAGCAAATCAACTACCTCAGCATCTTCGCTAGCAATTAAGTGATAAATTATTCCGAGAGCGGCATCTGCTCCTGATGTTTCATTACCATGAATTGAATAAGCCATCCATGCTATTGCAGGTAAAGAAGCTATTAATTCCTTAGCTTCTGAATCCGTTGTATTTCTAGCATCAGCTAACTTGGATATATCCTGCTCAATTTCAGATAATCTATCTATATTAGATGGAGATGAGATGAAAACAGCAAAGAGAGGTCTGTTCTCATGAGTTCGTCCATATTCAATAACTTTAATACGATCACTTTGTTTTTGGTAAGCCCTAACTGCTTGAGAAATTTGAAGAGGGTTTGCAACTCTTTCTCCTAACCCAAAACCTAAGAAATCATCTGGATGTTGAATTCGTTCTGAATAATTTCCTTCAAGTATTTGATCTTTATAAAGATCTTTAGAGAAACTTGTAGGCTTGGTAAGTGGATCTGAAAAAAGATTAAACGAAAGTACAAGAAAAGATAAAAAGTAGTTTAATTTGTTCATGACATTAAGATTACATTAATTTAGTGATAAAAATTGCAATATATCGAATATATAACGGATATTGTTAATTTGTTCTCTAATTTGTCACAATCTTTTGCTTATTTTCTTGCATTTGCTTTATTTCCTTTGCACTATTGAGTATTAGGGGTCAAAAAGCATGGAGGGCGAAGTGAAAAAATTATTGATTTTATCAACTTTTATACTTTCTTCTGTATTTGTTGAAGCACAAGATTCAGCAGATGCACAGAATGTTGAAGAAGTTACAGTTGTTGGAAGTAGAAGTGAGGCTAGATCACCTCAAGATACCTTCTCACCTGTAGACGTTATTTCTGGTAGTGAATTCCAAAATAATGGTGATACAGATTTTGCTAATTTAATGAGAAATCTTGTTCCATCATTTAGCGTGAATGATCAACCAATAAGTGATGCGGCAAGCATTATGAGACCAGCTAACTTAAGAGGCATGTCTCCAGATCATACATTGCTGCTAGTTAATGGAAAAAGAAGACACAGAGGGAGTGTTTTAACATGGTTAGGAGCATACATTTCAGATGGTGCACAAGGACCTGATGTATCAGCAATACCAGCTTCTGCAATTAAATCTGTAGAAGTTCTGAGAGATGGAGCATCAGCTCAATATGGATCAGATGCTATTGCTGGAGTTATAAACTTTAACTTAAATGATGACTCTGAAGGTGGATTTCTTGAGTATCGTTACGGTCAATACGGAGAGGGTGATGGAGAACAAAGTTATCTTATGGGTAATTACGGATTNCCTATGGGTGANGGTGGATTCTTTAATACAAGTTTTGAATATGGAAGCCAAGATGCAACAGTAAGGGCAGTGCAAAGGGACGATGCTGCAGGATTAATTGCTGATGGTTACCAAGGTGTTCCAGATCCAGCAATGCCATGGGGACGACCAATTGTTGACGATGATTTAAAAGCATTCTTTAACTTTAGAGCACCTATGGGTGGTGGTGAATTTTATGGTCACGGAAACTACAACAGTAAACATGTAGATGGAACTTTTTACTACAGAAACCCAACTAATAGAGGTGCTGTTTACAGTAACGATGGTGGGGCAACTATGCTTATTGGAGATCTAACTCCAAATGATGGACAAACTTGTCCAACTGTTGCTTTCACAGGCTCAACACCAGATCCAGTAGCATGGGCAGCAGTCCAGGCAGATCCTAATTGTTTTAACTTCCAAGAACTAATTCCTGGAGGATTTACTCCAAGATTTGGTGCAGACGTAGAAGATAGATCGGTTCTTCTAGGTTTTGATGGAGAATTTGAGAATGGTATGACTTTTGACTTCAGTTATTACTATGGATATAACGAGGCAGATGAGTTTTTAAACAATTCAGTTAATGCTAGTTATGGTCCAAATACTCCAAGAGATTTTGATGTTGGTGCTGAACAGCAAGAAGAAAATAATTTAAATGCTGACTTTACTTACCAATACTCAGATACAATTTTCGTAGCTTTTGGTTACGAGCACAGAACAGAGGAATATTCACTTGTAGCAGGGCAGCCTGAATCATATTTAGACGGTGGGCTTGCAACACAAGGGTTTAGCTTATCTTCAAATGGTTACCCTGGATTCCCAGCAGCTGCAGCAGGTTCATGGCAAAGAGAAAATGATGCTGTCTATTTGGATTATGAAAATGACTTTTCAGATAATTTAAGATTAGGAGCAGCTTTAAGATTTGAGGATTATGATACTTTTGGAAATACAAGCAATTATAAGTTTGGATTCAATTACAAATTTTCAGATGAGCTAGGTGCAAGAGGTACATTCAGCACAGGATTTAAAGCGCCAACCCCTGGTCAGGCTAATGCGAGAAAAGTATCTACAGTCTTTGATTCTTCAGGAGACTTAGTTAACGAGGGTGTGATTCCTTCAACACTTCCACTTGCAGTTCTGTATGGAGGAAAAGTGCTTCAACCAGAAGAGGCAGAAAACATATCACTTGGCTTCTTTGGAAGTTGGGGAGAAGTTGATTTTACAGCAGACTTTTTCAGAATTGTTGTAGAGGATAGATTAGTTGTTTCTGCAAACTTTGCATTATCTGATGCAGACATTGCAGATCTTATTGCTCAAGGTGTTCCTGGAGCAGGAGATTTTCCTACATTTAGATATTTCACAAATGACTTTGATACTAAAACCAATGGTTTTGATTTAAATGCTTCATTTGAAACTGAAAACTATGGAGGAACAACTTATTGGAACGCAAGTTGGAGCCAAAATAAAGTAGAAATTACTGATGCTGGAGCAAATATTGATGCTTTAGCTGAACAGTCATTTAAAGGAGTTACCCCTGATGATAGAGGTAACTTCACAGCAAATCACTTCAACGGTAACTGGAGAGTTCTTGGTAGAGCAAGTTATTGGGGTGAGTGGTTTGATACATGGCAAAATGCTTACTTAGGTTCACCAGGTCAATTTGGTGCAACTTGGGTTTTTGACATGGAAGTTGCCTATGACATGGGTAACAGCTCTGTAATGATGGGTATAAACAATGTATTCGATAACGTTGGTGACAGTGTTACCAAAGTAAATGCGTGTCCATCAGGAGGTTCATGTGCAAACGTATTCGGCCTAACTGATGATATATATGGTGGTATTCTAGGACAAGTTTATAGTGAACTCGCTCCGATGGGTATTTCTGGACAATTTGTATATCTCAGATACAGATATAACTTTTAATAACTCCATGAAAGTTAAAAGGGCACTTCGGTGCCCTTTTTTTATTTAATTTCTTATATTTCTTCCAATTGTCACAATTCTTAGGTTAAATTAATAAATGAGAGTAATTCTCATCCAAAAATATCAAGGAGATAAAATGAGACTTTTATTAATATCTTTAATGAGTTTTTTCATTTCTGCAGATGATCATGATGAGCCTTCTTTTTCAGGCTTAGTTTCGTCTGAGAAATTTAAAATCGATGGTGGCATGGAATTAGTTGTTGAAAAGCGTTCTACTTGTGATGCTGGTAATACACCTAAACATTTTCATCCTGCTGCTGGAACTTTAGTGTATGTGCTTGATGGTTTATCACAATCTAAATCATCAGGAAAATGGAAAAAATATTCAAAGGGTGAATATTGGTTTGAGCCGTCTGATTGGGTTCACGGTGGTGATGATGACACACCTAATCTTGGAAATCAGTGTACTGACTTACTTGTAATAAGAGTGGTTGAAGAGGGCAAGGATCATACAGTCTTTGTTGATTAGGAGAAATGATGAAAATTATATTTTTTATTTTAACTTTGTTTAGTTTTAATATTTTTGCAGACGATCATGATGATGTATTGGCTGCAGTTGAAAAGTATTATGAAGCAAGAGAGGTAAGAGATTTTAAAACCATGGTTGCCCACGAGAGCAAAATGGGCGTATGTAGTACTAATTCAGATGGTAGTTTTCATAAAGCATGCTTGAAATCAAGTGCAGCTGATTATGAAAAGAATTATGCTGTAGGATTTAATAGCATTTTTTATCCAGAAGCAATAAAACTTACCAAAGATGCCTATGTTGTAAGATTTTATTACGAAGGTGTTGTTGGCGAGGACGACCAGCCATACAGAACAAGAGTAACTACTACTTGGATTAAAGAAAATGGAAAATGGGTAATGAGAACACAACATTACTCTTCAGCAAGTTTTGGTGGCGTTCACCAAACAGTAAGAAGTGATTTTGAGGAGGAATAATGATTAGATTATTTTTAACACTTTGTTTTATTTACTCAGCTCACGTTTTTTCTCAGGAATCTGAATATAAATATGTTCCTGAAAGAAATACAGCAGAGTATTATTTTGGTTCTTTTAATAAAGGAAAGGACATTTCGGATGTAGCAAAATGGTATGGCGAATTTGCTAAATGGGCAGAAACCCAAGGTGGTGTATATGACTCTATGACTGTTGCACTTTTGCAACCTTACTTCCATAGAGATCTAGCTAGTCACGACTTTATGTGGGTAAATAATTGGCCAGACAGTGCTGCTCAATTTAAAGGTCTTGAAGTTTGGACAAAAGATCCCAAAGCAAACGCCTTATTTGCAAAACTACCTGCAAAAAATTCTCAAGTTGTTTCAACTGTTCAGTGGGCAATATCGCAACCACGTTCAACTGACGCAGGTAATTTCATTCTTGCACAGTATAACTCTTGCAAACTGAATGAAGGAACAAGTCTAAGAACTTACTATGATGCGTATGNAGACNNTGCAAAAATGGCACAAGAAAATGGTGATGTTCAAGGAAGAAAACTTATCATTCCTGGTCCTGGCTATGATGGTGATGCAGATTTTATACGACTTGTTTATACTTCTGCAGTTTCTGAAAGAGGTGAGGGCATCGAGTTTTGGAGATCTGAATTACGTGACACAGACGAAAGAAGAGCCTTAGTTGGAATGGCTGATTGTGGAAATGGATCAATTTATGTTGGACCTGTTCTAAGAAGCCCTAACTAAAAAAATACATTTTTTAAAGAGCCAGTTTACTGGCTCTTTTTTTTTGTACCCCCAGCAGNATCCTGATATCAAATCAATGAGAGACCCATTACAATGAGGCACACTAATGAACCAAGCCAAGCAAGTGTTCTCACATAAGCAATACCTAACAAATAGCACAGACCGTGTATGACTCTTAGAATTAGCCAATAAAAAGCTGGCTCTGAAATATCTTTAGCCTCAATAATTGATAATAAACAGAATACTAAATAGATAGGTAATGTTTCCAAAATATTTGCACCTGCTCGTCTTGCTCTTTTTAATAAAACTGAATCATCTAAACTTTCATCTCTGTTAGACATTTGCCAGTTGAGATTTTTTACATTTATTAAAAAGGGGATCACCCAAAATTGAATTACCGCAAGAGCACTTGCAAGAACTATATATGTAGCCATGTTTCCTCCTATACTTAAAATAAATTATATTATTAAAATATGGTTCTTAAAATATCACTTCCCATTTTAACTTTTTTAATAGCGTTTCTTGGTGGTTTATCAAATAGCTTTACTGATTGGTCATGGTACGAAAGTTTAGAGCAATCAAGTTTAAGACCTCCAAATTATATTTTTGGTATTGTTTGGCCAATTCTATACACTCTTATGGCTGTAGTGAGCTTTCTTCAAGCTAAATTAATCTATAAGGTTTACATTGTTCAACTGATTTTAAATGGTGCATGGAGCTGGATTTTCTTTGCACACCAAGCCTTAACTCTTGCTCTTTTCGATATTATTATTTTGATAATTTTGAATGTAATTATTCTGCATAAGTTATGGACAAATAATTCATATGTAAGCTTTTTCTTATACCTTCCTTATGTTCTTTGGATTAGTTTTGCGTCTTACTTAAATGCAAATATTGTTTTTTTAAATTAGTTTAAAGATTTAATTAAAGTTTTAATATTTTCTAATAAATTAGGATTTCCTTTGAAACTCTTAAGCTGCTCATCTGGCATATTCCATTCATTACAGGACTTTGTGAAATAGTTGGATTCGATTTTAACCCAACTAGAGTCTTCAAGTGATCCAACTTTTAAGAAAAGAAAGTTAGGCAGCTCTTTCAAATAGCTAAATATCCCTGAACCACAATTTGAACAAAAACCTCTATTAACTGTTGAGCCCATCGAACCTTTTGTGCCATAAAATTTTGGTTCACCATTTAAATTAAAATTACTTTTTTTAATAACTAGAATTGATGCTTTTCCTGCACCTGTAGACCTTTGGCAATCTTCACAATGACAATGAAATGAATTAATTATCTTTTTATTATCGAAACTGTAGTTTATTTGCTTACAAGAGCAATGGCCTTTTTGAATCAATTTCTATAATCTAATGGAGGGCTGCGATCTCCCAATAAAGCTTGATATTGATGGTCTCCGACTTTCATCATTAATTCTTTTTTGGCCTCATCTATAATTTTAGGATTCTTAAACAGCGCTACTGCGGTATTCCCTAAAACCTTTGCGGCTAAATTAGTACCTTTAGTGCCAATGGACATGCCTCCCGCAGAAACTGCTTGCCAAGAGTGAGCTGATGTTCCAGGTACCCATGTGGCTACTCTTGCTCCTGAAGTAGGCACTAACCACGATATATCACCTACATCTGTTGAACCCTTGCTCTGTTGAAAAACAAGAGGTTTAATTTCTTCTTGATCACCAATTTTTGCTCGCGGATTAATTAAGGTTTTGTAGATTTTCTTAGCAAATTCTTCTTCCTCTTTTGTATATGAAATACCTCCCAGCTTAAGCATTTCATTATTTACTACTTCAGAAAGTGTTCTATTTGGCATTAAAGGATAATTTCCATGCATTACCTCGAAAGTCATTTGTGTTTCAGTACCTTGTGAGGCTCCTTCAGCAGCTTTTACAACTCTATTGAAAAGATCTCGTACTCCATCAACATTTGGATGTCGCACATAATAATAGACTTCTGCTTCTTCAGGCACTACATTTGGTGCTAAGCCCCCTTTAGTGATTACATAATGAATCCTTGCTTCCTCATCCATATGTTCTCTAAGCATATTCACCATCATATTCATCGCTTCAACCCCATCTAACGCTGATCTTCCATTTTGTGGTGCTCCAGCTGCATGTGATGAAATACCTTTAAACTTAAATTTTGCTGATTTATTTCCGTTGCTAGCACTAAAATGGGCTCTATTTTGAGTATCAGGATGCCAATGCAAAACAGTATCTACGTCTTTAAATTCTCCTTCTCTGGCAATATAGACTTTTCCACTTCCACCTTCCTCAGCTGGTGTGCCATATAATCTTATTGTGCCTGGAGTATTGGTATTTCTCAGCCATCTTTTTACTGCGACAGCCGCATGAACTGAACCAGCACCAAATAGATTATGACCACATGCATGTCCAGCTGCTCCTCCAACTGATTCACGATANGGAACATTATTCTGAGAAAGTCCNGGCAANGCATCATATTCTGCAAGAATTGCTATTATCGGGCCACCGTTATTGTACTCAGCTATGAATGCAGTTGGAATTCCAGCGATATTTGACCTTATTGAAAATCCTTCTTCTTTTAAAACTTTTTTAAGTGCATTTGAACTTTTCACCTCTTGGTAGCCCATTTCTGCATAATCCCAAAGGTCTAATGCTAACTGGTCATATTTTTTACTTGATGCATCAATAAATTTGTTTACATCTGATAGAAGGTTAAAAGATAAGAATAAAATTAAAATACGCAACATAAAGAAAACTCCCTATGAATATTTTAAGTTATTTTTTTCCGTTTGAGAGACTTACTTTTACGTTTCTTAGCATTAGTGCTGCAATACTTAAAAGCAGAATCGCACCAGCTTCAAAAATTAATTGCTCAGGTTCTGATTCTTTACCTTGAAGAACGATTAATCGAGCAAGAGCTGTTATACCGATGAATAATGGATAAATAACTGGTAAGACGTGGCTTCTGAAATAAATAGCCACCATGCCAAACACCTCAGCATAAATGAACATTAGAAGCAAATCAGCTAACTCAATGACTCCACGCTCATAAATTGCAGCTAATTCAAAACCTACGGCGCCAAGTGTCATAATTGCAATAGAAGCAAGTATAACGTCTTCCAAATATTCAAATAATTTATTCATAGATTTTATATAGGGTCATAGAAAGAAGTTTCTAGTTTTTGCTATGTGGTGGAAGCTTTGCCTCAACAAACCACTCATGTTTTCTTTTAACAGGATTAAATTTTTTGATTTTGAGCTTCTCGTTTTCTTGAATGAATTTTTTTGTTTTAACTACAGTGTAGTGATAGGTATGACTATCTCTAGTTTCACCCTCAGGTATTAAGTATACTTTTTGCTGTTTGTTAGCTGCCATAAATTGGAAATTTTACATTACTTTTATAAATACACAAGGCTATTTGATGACTAGATATTTGAGTGCAATAAATATAGATTAGTTAAATGAAATTTAAAACTGAGAATTCCGAAAAAAATAATACTCCTTACTCAGATGCAGTTGAATTAAAAGAATTTATTCAATTCTCTGGAATGTTAGGGCTTGATGANAATGGTTTAGTTGAGGGTGGAATAGTGCCTGAAACAGAGCAAATTTTTAAAAATCTAAAAGCAAACCTCGATTACTATAATCTAGACTTTTCAAATATAGTTAAAAGCCTTGTCATGATTAAAAATATGGATGANTTTCCTGAATTTAATAAAACCTATCTAAAGAATTTTGATAAACCTTATCCAGTAAGAAGTGCGTTTGGGGTAGCTGATTTAGCTTTTGGTGCATGTATTGAAATAGAATTTCTTGCTAAAAAATGAAGGCTACCTACCTAAATAGTAAACATAAAGATTTAGGTGGTTTTATGGTTGATTTCTCTGGCTGGGAAATGCCTTTACATTANGGNTCTCAACTTAACGAACATAATGAGGTCAGAACAAATGTAGGTATTTTTGATGTTTCCCATATGGCTGTTTTTGATTTAGATGGTGAAAAACAAGAAGATTTTTTAAGATTTCTTCTTCCAAATGACATAAAAAAGATTAACGGTCAGAACAAGGCGATGTATTCTCCAATGCTCAATTATGAAGGTGGGATTCTTGATGATCTGATAGTTTATTATCTAGGAAATAAAAGTTTTAGGATTGTTTCAAACTGCGCTACAAGAGAGAAGAACCTTAGTTGGTTAAGCAAGATTGCAGAACCTTTCGACGTAGGAATTGACTTTAAGTCTGATTNTTCAATTTTAGCTCTTCAGGGTCCTAATTCTCATAANTTCATAAAAAGTCATATTGAAAAAGATATATCAAAATTTTCTGTTCANAATACAGATGATGTGATGATTGCTTCAACCGGCTATACAGGAGAATTAGGTTATGAAATTATTTGTGACCAAGAAAAAGGTATTAAGTTTTGGAATGAGTTTATTTCAAATGATGTTCAACCAATCGGATTGGCAGCAAGAGATACTTTACGGCTTGAAGCAGGTCTAAATCTATACGGAACAGACATGGATCAGACTAATACACCCTATGATTCAAATATTGGATGGACAATAGATTTTAATGATAAAGATAGAGACTTCATTGGAAAAAAAGCTCTTGAAGAAAAAAAAGACTCAAAAAAAATTCTTAAAGGTTTTTACACAGAAGAAAGAGGGGTTTTAAGAGGCGGTGCAGAGGTAATATTTGAAGGTGGCTCTGGAGTTGTAACAAGCGGAACATGGAGTCCAACATTCAAAAAAAATATAGGTTTTTGTAGAGTTGATAAAAATTGTGGTGAAATTGGTAGCGCTGTATTGAGAGATAAGAAAATTACTTTAAAATTTTCTAATACGAACTTTTTAGAGTCGCTTAAATAAGATGTCTGATTATGAAAAAAATCTAAAATTTCTTGATTCACATGAGTGGGCCAGAGATGACGATGGGGTCGTTACTGTGGGCATTTCTAATCACGCTCAAGAATTATTAGGTGATATTGTTTACGTCGAGTTGCCTCAAATTGGATCTAGTGTGTCTCAAAAAGATGGTGTTGCAATAGTTGAATCAGTTAAAGCTGCGTCTGACGTTTATTCACCACTAACAGGTGAAATCGTAGAAATAAATGAAAAATTATCTGATAACCCAGAAATAATAAATTCATCTCCATATGAGGATGGTTGGTTTTTCAAAGTTAAGCCTCAGAATATAAATGAACTAGATGAAATGTTGGATTCAGATGCTTATAAAAAATTAAGCGAAGAATAAAAAGCAAACTTAAAAATGAGTCAAAACTCTAAAGAATTTTCTCAGAGACATATTGGTCTTAAAGATAGCGAAATTAATCATATTCTCCATGATCTTGGTTATGAAAGTATGGAAGATTTTTTAGAAAAACTAATTCCGGATTCAATTTATAGTAAGAAAAAGTTAAATCTGTCAGAACCACTAGATGAACCAAGCGCTTTAAGAGCATTAAAAGAAATATCGAAAAAAAATAAGGTTTTTAAAACTTTCATTGGTCAGGGTTTCTATAATTGCAACGTTCCAGCAGTGATTAAAAGAAATGTTTTTGAAAATCCTGGTTGGTACACATCTTACACACCATATCAACCAGAGATAGCTCAAGGAAGGCTAGAAGCATTGATGAATTATCAAACTATGGTTTCTGATTTAACTGGAATGGATATTTCTAATGCATCATTGCTTGATGAGCCAACTTCAGCTGCTGAGGCGATGATGTTAGCCAAAAGAGTAGCTAAGAGTAAATCCAATACTTTTTTTGTAAACAGCAAAACATTTAAACAAACAATCGCAATTATTAAATCTCGAGCAAAACCACTTGGTGTTGAAATTGAAATTGGTGATCGTCCTGATAAGGGGAAGGAATATTTTGCTGCGTATTTTCAATATCCAAATGCAGAGGGCTCAATTGAAGATTTAGAAAGTGTTACTAAAGATATTCAAGCAAAAGGTGGTCTCATGATTATTGGAACTGATTTACTTGCTTTAACACTTTTAAAAACTCCAGGGGATTTTGGTGCAGACATAGCGGTGGGCTCAGCACAAAGATTTGGTGTGCCAATGGGATTTGGGGGTCCACATGCAGGTTTTATGGCAGTAAAAGATGTCTATAAAAGATCTCTACCTGGCAGATTAATCGGATTAACTCAAGATAGTAAAGGACGTGCTTGCTACAGACTTGCACTACAAACTAGAGAACAACATATTAGAAGGGAGAAGGCGACAAGTAATATATGTACAGCTCAAGCATTATTAGCAATAATGTCCAGCTTTTATGCAATTTACCACGGTCCAAATGGTCTAAAATCTATTGCGAGTGATGTTAAAGAAAAAACACTAAAAATTGCTAATGAGNTNTCNAGAAAAGGATATGTTATTAAAAATAACAATTTTTTCGACACACTAGTTGTNGANCTTGAAAATCCAGAACAAGTTCATCNNAGNGCAAAGGATAAAAAAATTAATNTAAGAGTTATCTCTGAAAAAGAATTAGGCCTGAGTTTTGATGAAATGACAACGGATCAGGATGTTAATAACATATCTGAGCTTTTTGAGGATCTAAAAAAGCCATTGAAAAAATATGAAATAAACTGGGATAAATCTTTCGATAGAAAAACAGAATATTTAAATCATGAAGTATTTAACAGCCATCACTCAGAAACACANATNCTNAGGTATATCAGAAGTCTATCTGACAAAGATATAGCNCTGGATAGNTGNATGATTCCATTGGGTTCTTGCACAATGAAATTAAACGCTACTTCTGAAATGATTCCAGTTGGCTGGAATGGATTTGCAAATGTTCATCCACATGCGCCAACTGATCAAACCGAAGGTTATCAAAAAATAATTTGTGATTTAGAGGATTGGCTATCGCAAATTACAGGTTATAAAGCAATCTCTTTACAACCTAATGCGGGATCTCAAGGTGAATATGCTGGACTGCTTGCTATAGACAGCTTTCATAAGGCTAATAACGACCATGATAGAAATATATGTTTAATTCCAGAATCAGCACATGGCACCAATCCAGCTTCAGCTCAAATGGTGGGATATGAGGTTGTGGTAATTGATTGTGACGAGAATGGAGATATTGATTTCAATGATCTTAAAAATAAGGTTAATACACACAAAAATAAAATAGCAGCAATGATGATTACATACCCATCAACTCATGGTGTTTTTGAGGAGAGAGTAAAAGATGTTTGTGATTTAATTCATAATTTTGGTGGTTTTATTTACATAGATGGAGCAAATTTTAATGCCATGGTAGGAACATGTTATCCAGGTGAGTTTGGTGGAGATGTATCGCATTTAAACCTCCATAAAACATTCTGTATCCCTCATGGGGGAGGTGGCCCTGGTGTTGGTCCGATTGGAGTTGTTGAAAAACTAAAGCCATATTTACCGAAAGATCCACTAAATTTTGTTGACTCCGAATACTCAATTTCTGGAACACATTATGGCAGCGCAAGCATTTTACCCATTAGCTGGATGTACATTGCTATGATGGGTGAAGATCATCTTAGAAAGGCAACACAAGTTGCGATATTAAATACCAATTATTTAGCTAAAAGACTTAAAGATCATTATAAGATTTTATACACAGGTAATGAGGGCTTAGTAGCCCATGAATGTATTTTAGATGTAAGGCCATTTAAAGAATCATGTGGCATTGAAGCTGAAGATATTGCAAAAAGATTAATTGATTATGGATTTCATGCTCCTACTATGTCATGGCCTGTTGCAGGAACTTTAATGATTGAGCCTACAGAGAGTGAATCTCTCGATGAATTAAATAGATTTTGTGATGCAATGATCGGAATAAGAAAGGAAATTAAAGCTATTGAAGATGGAATTTCAGATAAAGAAGACAATCTATTAAAGAATGCTCCTCACTGTATTGATGACGCAATAGAAGATTGGAATTATTCTTACACTAAAAAAGAAGCTTATTATCCAAATAATCAAACTAAACTCCAAAAATACTGGCCACCGGTAGGAAGGGTTGATAATGTCTATGGGGATAGAAATTTAGTTTGTACTTGCCCAAGCATAAAAGATTTTAAGTAAATTTTACTTTCTCTAAAATTCTGATATTATTCCATCCCAATTTATGGTTCATAAGTACGAAATAGCAAAAAATTGGCTTCCAAGATATACAGGAATGCAGCCAGATGATTTTGGTGATTACATTCTATTAACAAATTTCACAAATTATATTGATTCTTTCTCAGAAACATTTGATGTTGAAATCAAGGGTCAAGATAAACCAATGCAAAGTGCTACAAATAAAGATGGGCTTAGCATAATAAATTTTGGCATAGGTTCACCCAATGCAGCGCTTATTATGGATTTATTAACTGCAAGGAATCCTAAAGGAGTATTATTTCTGGGAAAATGTGGGGGATTAAAAGATACATCTGAAATTGGTAACTTTATTCTGCCAATTGCAGCTATAAGAGGTGAGGGTACAAGTAATGATTACTTTCCTCCAGATGTGCCTGCTCTGCCTTCTTTTAAATTACATAAATTTGTCTCTGAAAAAATTGTTGAAGCAAATTGCGATTATCGAACAGGAGTAATTTACACAACAAATAGAAGGCTTTGGGAACATGACAAAGTATTTCTTAAAAAGCTAAAGAAAAGTACTGCTATAGGTATAGATATGGAAGTGGCAACTATATTTGTTACAGGACATTACAATGAAATTGCTAGAGGTGCATTATTGCTTGTATCAGATGTTCCTACTACCCCTGAAGGAGTAAAAACTGAGGAGTCAGATAAAAAGGTAACTTCCGATTGGTCAAAAAAACATTTAGAAATTGGAATAAAATCAATGACTGAAATTGAGAAGAGCGGCGAAAAAATAAAGCACTTTAGATACTAACCTGAAAACTTACCAAATCTTTTTAAACTCTCTACTTCATCAATAATAGACTTTGAAATATCTATGTATTTAATGCCAAGAATATCTTCAGCCTTAGTGCTGTTCTTTGTCATTGCTTTACCAAAAAATCTCCTAGACGGTTTCAATATTGGGATAAAGTTTGATAAAAATTTTGCCACTCCAACAGAAGCTGAAAATCTTGGAGCATTGTAACCATTCTCTCGAAGTATCTTGGATACGTCTTTTGTCCATAATTCAGTGTTTGAAAGAATAATCCTCTCTCCATCAGACTTAGTGCTTTCAAGTGCTTTAACATGTGCTAGAGCAACATCCCTAACATCGACGTACCCTATGTGAATGGGGAGGTTTATTGGAATTTTTCCATTCACTAAACCTGAAATGATTAATTGAGTAGAACTTACCTCAGAAGTAAGAGANGGNCCAATTACTCCCGCAGGATTAATGACAGTAAGTTTTGTTTTTTTATTCGATTTATTAATTAGGTCCCAAGCCTTTTTTTCTGCAAGAGCCTTACTTTTTGGATAAGCAGGAATAGGCTCATCAACTTTACTCCAATCTTCTTCACTAAATTGTTTTTTTGTGTGTCCTGATGATATTGCTGCAACTGACGATGTCAGCACTATTTTTCTTACGTTTTGTTTAAGAGCTAACGAAACAACCCTTTCAGTACCTTCAACTGCAGGCTTGATTAAATCATTTTCATCTTTTGGTTGAGCTAATGGATAGGGTGATGCAACATGCAATACATCCTCACACCCAGTCATTGCATCTTCCCAGTTCTGATCTGAAAGTAAATCAGCTTCAAAAAAATCTATTTTACTAACATCTAAAGAGAGATCTTTAAGTGCTTTTTTAATGGGATCTATTTTTTTTGTATCTCTAACAGTAGCATTTATTGAATAGCCCTTTTCAAGTAACTGTTGAGCACAATGCATTGCAATGTAGCCAGATATACCTGAAATTAATACTTTTTTCATATAGTGAATTTTACATTCTATAAAATAAGTGTAAATGATATACAATTACAAAATTCAGGAGAGATGGCAGAGCGGTTGAATGCACTGGTCTTGAAAACCAGCAGACGTTAATAGCGTCTCCAGGGTTCGAATCCCTGTCTCTCCGCCAATTTTAAAAAATAATGGATCCACTAAGAGTCTTTTATATATTTTTAATTATTATTGCTATTGCTACTTATATTTATGGNGAGGCAATGGGATATTTTAGAAGTCNTCANTACTACGAATGCGAGAGAATTTCTGAAAAAAATTTTTTTTATATAAATACCAAAGAGCAGTATCTAATACATATAACAAATGATAAAAATAAAAAATTTAGAATGCTCAATACATCAGCCAATGAAGATGTGTATGAAATCTCTTTTCGAGATGAAAATTCTTTAAAACAAAGAAAGCAACAAATAATTCATAACAAAGAAGAGAATGCTTTCAAACGTGAATTAGGGCCAAGGATAGCTACTTTTGGTAAATGTAAGATTAGTAAGCAATACTTACAAAAAAGATTATAGATCTCTTATTTTTCCGTAAACTACGCAAGTAAATGAATTCTTGCTCCTTTCTACATTTCTATCAAATCTACATAACCTTGCAATAAATAGACTTTGCTCATCATGAGGAACTCCTTTTATCAATAAGATATTATTTCTGAAGCAGTCATTCTTGTAGACTTCCTGCCAGTCTTTTTTTGTAGCAGCAGTTTGTTGTATATCAATAGTACAAACCTTATCCATATCAGCAAAAGCGTAGGTAGGTAGAAAAATAAAAAGCAATTTGATTAATTTCATTAAACCAATTTCTCCATTAGTTTGTAATTTAAAAATACCATAAAATAGGAACAGAAAATATATTTATCATAACGGGGTACTTAATAAATGATTGAAGGTCATTGTGACGAAAGATTCCAAAAAATNCATCAAATCCTTGAGAAACAAATAGAAAATGGCTTTGAAATTGGAGCATCAGTTGCTTTAGAGCTTGAGGGAAAAGAGGTTGTAAATCTTTATGGAGGTTACGCGAAACCTGACAAATCTAGCAGATGGGAACAAGATACCATTACTAATGTATGGTCAGTGACAAAAGGTGTTGTTGGAGCTTGTGTCATAAAATTAATAGACGAAGGAAAATTAGATGTAAATGAAAAAGTACAAACATATTGGCCTGAGTATGGGTGCAATGGAAAACAAGANACAACAGTTTTAGATTTCTTATGCCACAGAGCTGGTATGTATGGTTTTCAAAATGGTTATCCAAAAGAACCTTGGACTAATTGGTCAGCGTATACCAAGGAACTAGAGGCACAAAGTCCATTTAGGGAGCCTGGCAGTTCTCAAAGCTATCATGCCTTAACCTTTGGTTGGTTAATTGGCGAACTCTTTAGAAGAGTAGACGGAAGAACGGTTGGAAACTATTTTAGAGAGGANTTTGCAGAACCTNTAAANCTTGANTTTCACATNGGNGTNAAGGATCAAGATATTNCTAGATGNGCNGAAATCACTTTTAAAAATTGGACAGAGGAAAACCCATTTATANACTCACTTGCAAATGTGCCAGATGCAATTCTGAATCAAAATATGAAAAATTTTAAAGATGCTATNAAAAGNAGNGATTATGCNATCGCTTTNGATACAGGACGNAGNGATGATGATAATTATCCTAANAAAGATGATTGGCGTAANGGAGANGTGCCATCNGCAAATGGTCACGGAACAGCAGCAAGTTTAGCAAAATTATTTGGNATNATGAGTACAGGNTGTGANAGNGATGGTGTGCGTCTTTTTGATGANAGCATNCTAAATAAAGCTATTGAAGTCCANTCNAGAGGNCCTGATACAGTNCTTTTNGGAAGNAATNTNAAATTNGGATATTGTTTTATGNTNGAACAAAAAAGNAATTTTTTAGGTGATTTTGTNCCAACTTTNAAAAANACAGCGTTTGGNCATGCAGGTGCAGGTGGAGCTGTAGCTTTTGGCGATAAAGAGAAAAAAATTGGATTTGCATTTGTTGGNAATAGACAGCAAGANTATTCAATGCTCTACAGAACAGCAAATAAACTTATTGAAGAAATATATTCAATTTTGAAATAGGAATAGCATATTTAAAAATGAATAAGTTCATTAAAAAATTCTCTGAAATATCAATTAATGATATTGAATCTGTTGGTGGAAAAAATGCCTCCTTAGGCGAGATGATTAACAACCTTTCATCATTAGGCATTAATGTTCCAGATGGATTTGCAACTACTTCATATGCATTTCAAGAATTTCTTATTGCAAATGAACTTGATAAAAAAATTCCTGAATTACTAAAAAAATTAGATGTGAATTCTATTAGTAATTTGAGGAAAACTGGCTCTAATATTAGGAACTTAATTTTAAAAGCAAATATTCCGTCTGAACTGCTCAAAAGTATTGAAGAAGCATGGACCAATATTTCTAAAAATAAAAATTACTCATTTGCTGTTCGATCGTCCGCAACAGCTGAAGACCTACCAACTGCTTCTTTTGCAGGCCAACAAGAAACCTATTTAAATATTGTCGGCCTCAAAGCTTTAGTTGATGCAATGCAAAAGGTTTACGCATCTCTTTATACAGATAGAGCAATTGCTTATAGGGTCCACAAAAAATTTGACCATTCTGAAGTATCAATATCAGTAGGGTTTCAGCGAATGGTGAGAAGTGATAAATCAACATCTGGTGTGATGTTTACTTTGGACACTGAATCTGGAAGCGAAGATATTATTTTTATAAATGCTTCCTATGGTCTGGGCGAAACCATTGTTCAAGGATCAGTAAATCCTGATGAATTTTATGTATTTAAAGATGGTCTTAA
>FUFK010041566.1_pt1 | contig 19563 bp, 14 predicted proteins | sample 1021851 | NCBI WGS metagenome assembly FUFK01 (sample SAMEA51879418, study PRJEB19060) | metagenome
GACGCACAAAAATACATACGAGACCTGCAAGCTGCGGGCATTCAGCCGCCTGCACAAGGAATTGCTGGTTTTACCGCAGAACAGCTTGCAGCAGGCGATGTAATCCGGTCAGGCATCGGCGGATATGAGGACTATCTTGGTGGCGCTTTGGATGCCAACCAAGCCGCGCAACAAATGATCGCCCAAGGCTCTGCTCCTTTACTGCAAGAGTCTTTAGCGCAACAACAGGCAGGTATTTCCAGCTTAGAGCAAGCGCGACAGCTTGCATTAGCCCAGCGTCAAGCACCGTTTCAAATTCGTGATCAGGCTCTCAGGGGACTTTCTGGCGCAGCGACTGATATAGCAAGAGCAGGCGCGGGTGTTGGTAGTCAAGTATTCGCAGCGCAACAAGGTTTAGGGCGAGCCGGTCAACTAGGACGGCAGGCAGCGCAGCAGGCGATGCCCGCGAGTCGGCGAGCGCAGATGAAAGCTATACAATCTGGGCGGCAAGCAGGAAATATTGCTGGCCGAGGCATGCGCAGCATCGGTCAAGCGCAGCGAGGCATAGCCAGCCAAATAGGGGGCGCACAAACAGGGTTAGGCGAAGCAACCGGGCGAGCACGTGGGATCACCCGAAAAGCGATACGGCAGCTTCAAGGCAGTGACGCTCAGTTTGACCCCAGCGGCATTGCATCCTTCATGGACCCGTTTACGAGACAGGTAATCGAAGCCGAGCAGGCTGAGATAGCCCGACTCGGCGAAAAACAATTGAATCAAGCACGCGCACAGCAAGCAGCGGCGGGTGCTTTTGGCGGATCGAGGGGTGCAATCCAAGAAGCGGAGATAGNCCGAAACGTCTTGGAACAGCAAGCACGGACCGGGGCACAGCTACGCTCACAAGGTTTCCAACAGGCGGCTCAACAAGCACAAGCAGCATTCGAGGCAGCCAAGGGCCGACAACAACGAGCCGCCGGGCAAGTAGGACAATTGGGCCTCAGTGCAGAGCAGCTTGCTCAACGTGGGGCACAAGCTGGGGGCGCTTTGGGTCTACAAGGGCAGATGAGTCAAGCCCAACTTGCGCAACAAGCGGCGGCACTGGGTATTTCCACCGAGCAGCTTCAGTCGCAACTGGCACAACAAGCGGCCCAGACAGCGCAACAGCAAGCTCGTCTAGGGTTGTCAGCAGCAGAACTCGCACAAAGGGGCGCACAAGCTGGGGGCGCTCTCGGGCTGCAAGGACAGCAGGCTCTGGCTCAAATGGCCGGTCAGCGTGCAAATATCGCGCAGCAGGGTGGTCAATTAGGGCTGCAATTCGGTCAGTTGGCACAGAGAGACGTAGATCAACTTGCGGCCCTCGCGCAACAACAAGGGGCAATGGGTCAAGGAATAGCTGGTCTGGCGTTACAGGGTGGGCAACTAGCGGGACAGTTAGGCAGTCTTGGTGGCCAGCAGGCGGCTCTGGGGCTACAAGCGCAACAACAAAGGGCTGCAGACGCCCAGCAGTTGCTTCAATACGGTGCCATGGGTCAACAGCAAGCGCAGAACGTTCTTAACGCACAGTTTGCAGCAGAGCAAGCGGCCTACCAACAGCCGTTAGCGCAGCTCGCTTTCTTAGGCGACATGACAAAGGCTCTGCCGTCGTCACAAAGCGCCATATTACAACAACAATCGCCATCCCCCGGCTTGGCACAAACCGCAGGTGGCTTGGCATTAGGGGCCGCAGGTCTGTCGAGGGCTTTTTAATGAACGTAATGGATAGACCGATGTTTCGTGCCCGAGGTGGTGGTGCAAACAAATTTCCTGATCTCAGCGGTGACGGCAAAGTCACTCAGAAAGACGTTTTGATAGGGCGAGGCGTCATAGAAAAGCAAGAAGGCGGCGGCATTGGTCCGATGATGGCTGCTGAAGATATGGCTATGATGCCCAACGAAATGCCTCCGCAAACTATGCAAGAGCCGCCGATGGACCCGCTAGCCCAAGACGTACTGATGGCGCGACGGGAGGGCGAAAAAATCGGTCTAGATTATCTCGCCGAAACTATGGGCGGCATCGACATGGCGAGTAATACCGCAGAGCTTATCAACGCCATCCGTGGGAATGAACGTCCCCTGCAAGCACGCTTCGCGGAACTCGCTACCTTTGTGGGTGAGGAAGACGCAATGCAGACGCCAGAGTCCGTTCTCACCATGGTTCAGCCGACGATTATGATGACGGAAGAGGGTGCCATCGACAGTGGCGTGGGCGGGCTAATCGCGCAAGTCATTGGCGACACTGAAATGGAAGCCGACATGGGTCAGGGCGTTGGAGCTTTGATGGCGCAAGGACAACCTGAACCCATGGCTGCGCCGCAACAATTTGCAGCAGGCGGACCCGTAGTACATATGGCGGAGGCAGGTGACCCGTCAAAAAAGCAATTAATTGAGCAGTTAGCTCGGCAAACGGGCGTTTTGTCGGACGTACCCGCGACGTCTGGCTTGCAGGAATACTACGACGAATATTTGCCGGTTTATCAAAACCTAATTGCTCAATCCGATGAAAACCTAGAGAAAGATCGTGGGTTGGCTTTGGCAAAAGCTGGGTTCCAATTTGCTTCTGGGCGTGATGCGAAAGGTAGAAATATATCTGGGTCTGGTTTTTTAGCCAATCTCGCTAGTGCAGGGGAAACTCTCGTGGGTGATCTCAGTGCTATTGAACGCGACCAAAGAAAATTGGATCAAGCGACAAAAACCATGGCCTTACAGTCAGCAATTGCGTCTGAAAAGTCGGAAAGAGAAACCACTGCAGCGTCAAATCTAGCCATGTTTGAGGCGGTCAAAGATTTAACGATAGAAGAAATGAAAGCAAAGCGTTTATTCACGAATGAGTACGACGTCATGCCTTTTCAAGATCAGTACGGTCGAGACCAATCTAGACTATTTATTTCAAAAGGTCCGATGGCGGGCACTGTCATCTATGAAGGGTCAACCGCTGTAGCGCAGGCAGCGTTAGGGGACATTAAGGAAGCGCAAGGCACAGGTGTCCGATCACCTGTAAGGCAGGCTGCGGGGACTACCACCGCTGATGCGCCTTCGTCTGGCCTAGACGTCCCGCTAGACGCCAATGAAGTCGGGGTCGCTGGAGTCGTATTTACTCAACCTCAAATGCTTCAGGCTTATGCAGAAGACTCGTTTGATGCAGAAAACTTGAATAAATTCACTGCTGGTCTGAACGACCAGTTTGACCCCAAACAAACACCCACAGGCATTGAGCTAGCAACGCCCATGGACCCTGCATTAGCAGCAGCCATCGTGATGCGTGCTGATGACCCGAATATCGGCCCAGAGGGCATACCCCCTTTGCTGTTGCAAAAAGCTCGCTCGCTGACTTTTGATGCTAGCACGGGTAAACAGTTACCTCCGGAAACCTTAAAATCGTTCTATGACAGGCAACTTGCTACCAACGTTCCTTTTTTTGAGCCAAATTTTGATCCCGTAGAGGTCTATGGCTCCACTGCCGCATTATCTCGCCTTGTCACAGGAGTCGGTGAGCAAGTCGAAGAAAATTTACCGTTTACTCCAGAGCGCACTGAGGCTGATTTAAGTAAGATTAGTGCTCGATCTAAGCGGGACAAGGCAGCAATAGAAGGTTTGTTGAAAGAGTTGGTGCCGCAGATCGCGAGGGACGAATCAGATGGAAGAACATTAGCTGCACTTATCCAAAGCGCAGAAGAATTTGTAGCCGATTTGCAGCCCGGAGCTGGTACGACTGACGCACAAGCTTTGAGAGCGGTGGTTCCTGTTAGAAAACGTTTGGAACAAAAATACAAACAAGAACAACAAAAAGTAGATAATCCAAAAATGGTCCCGGCGGGAGCGTTGGCAATAGCGCAAAACGAGTTGGCGAAAACAAAACAACTTCTTGATGCGCTCGTTATGATTGAAACTCGTTTGCGAGCGTCTTTCAGCGGCCAACCAATGACGCCACTTCCTATGAGCACTCCGGATTCCCCCGCAATCTCTCCTGCCATGTCTGATGTTGATCGAATGCTTCAAGGTATCGCGTTACCAAACAGAAGAGGTCCGTAAATGGCTGTTGCTCCAATCGATCCTTACGGAACACTTTTTCGAACGAGACAAGACCTTATCGACGAAGCTCAAGCCATAGAGGATGCACGACCTTACGCGGGGCCTCCGACCAGAGGCGATTTGATCGTGACTTTTGACGATGTGGAGTATCCTGATGGGCAAATACAACCGGGTATTGCTTCTATAATCCGTAAGCACGGTTTGCAGGCTACTGTTAAAGGTTTAGTAGATCGACGAGAAGGTTTTGGGGTTTACGAAGATCTGCGTCAAAACGCCGGGCAAAACGACTTAGAGATTTTGGAAAATGTCGTTGGTTTACCAAAAAGGCGGTTGCCTCGTCTACGGGCTATGCAACAAGAAGGGTTAAATATTGACGACATGGCGCAGGTGTTCCTTAACGAGCTTGCGCTGGATGCGGATGAGTTACGCAGAGAGTCAGGAGTGCAACCGAAAGATGTGTTCATGGCGTTTACGGAGGGCGTGCGAGATATATCTGAAGGTGAAGCGTTCACAGAAGGTGCGTTGCGTGGGGCTGTAAGCGGCAGCGCGTTTACAACTGCTGCTGGCCTAGCAGGACTTGCTGCCTCTCCTTTAGGGGGTCCATTTGCACTCGCTAGTGGACTCGTCGCAGGGACCGGCGCGCTGTTTGCTGCGGACGCAGCCACCTCGGTGATTTTACCCAAGGAAGAAATTTTAAGCCCCACGGCCCGTGGATTTATGGAAACAGGTAAAGTTTTGACCGAGGGCTTAACTGGCATGGGACTGCCTAAAGTCCTCCAAAAAGGCACCGCAATCGCGCTAAACGCAGAGTCAGGCTTTCTAAAGCAATTAGGCGACAGTATTCGGAGCCGTGATTTTAATCTGTTAGAAAACCCAAACTTTGTAGAAGGCATAACACCAGAAGACCTTCGATACTTTCAAGCCACTGACCCTGTCGCCTTTGAAATCATGCGCACGTATCAGAAAAACCCCATATCTTCGTCATTGGGGGAGTTGCCATCTATTGCAGGCGCTAGTATCGCGGCAGGTTTTGCAGAGCGCCAAGGACAAGAAGGCTTTTCGAGGATAGCAACAGAAGTTACTGGTGGACTTGCGGGGCAAACGTTAGCAGGTACTTTCAACATCGTCCCGTTTTTTACGGGTGCTAAAAATAAACTGCAAGAAACCGAACTCGCGGAAGCGTTTGAAGGTGATCAAGGGCGTGCGAGGGTAGGAGCGGCCCTTCGTGCGATTTTATTTGAATTTGGCGAAGGAAAAGTGCCAGCGGACGGCAACGAAGAGACGTTGGATCACATCATCGAAACGCTCAGAAACCCTGAATACCAGAAGCTTTTGAAAGCTTCCAACGAAGATTACGACGAAAACATTCGACCTTTACTAGCAGGTTTGAAAGCCGCAGATGGCACTCCTTTGATCACTCCTTCCTCTGCCACCATCACTGGAAGCGAAGTGTTTAAGGGCATACAAGGCACTTTAGAGGCTCGTAGCGCCACGTATCGCGCTCAAATGGAAAAGACACGTGCGGCACAGGCGCAAGCAGTCAACGCGGTAATCAACGCTTTGCGAACGACCGGCAACCCCCAAGATATTCAATACGCTACTTTTTTGACTCAGCGGTATTTTGAAGACGAAATCAACCGCACGTTGCTTAACATGATAGACAACGCCGAAAGAGTAGGCGACCGGTTGCTACCTGACGGCGACGTAAACAATGCGAGCCGTAAAATCAACTCGTTAATCTTGCGAGTTTTCAACGACGTCAACCAACAAGAAAATGCTTTATATGATCTGGTGCCAGACAACATTGAAGTAGGCAGTCAAAACTTTTTTGAAGCAATCCAAGCAACAAAAGATTCATATGACCCCTCAATGATTTCGACAATTTTTCCCAAAGCCATACAACAAAGCGACCAACAAGCACGCGATGCTTTGGAAGCTACCGTGCTGCAAAGCCAAATCGATGAATTAGCACGAGACCCCAACGCAATCTCTCGGGGACCGCGAATTCAAGCTTTACAGAGACAGTTGGACGAGTTAACGGTTGATTTAGATAACCCCACCTACGAGCAAAGAAAAAGATACAGAAGCTATTTACTGAAGTTAGCTACACAATCTGCGTCTGGCGCAGCTCCCGAATTAGCGCCTGCGGCAATGTATCGCGATTTAGCAAACGGTATTGAAAGAGACTTGACTGATCTACAGACGTTACAGGACTTGAACGGTCCGGAAGCAGTTGATGGCGATACGTTGTTCCATGTACAAAACGCCAAAAGTTTCAGCAAAGCCAAAAACGACGTATTTCTACGTGCTTTTCCGAACATGGCCCTCATCGATAAAGCTACTGGGGAGGATTATGTTGACCCGGAGTTGCTCTATCAAAAAATCTTGGCTGGCGCTGACGACGCTTCTCGTTTACGCATGCAAGAAATCAAAAAGGCCGTGTTGTTTTTGACAGACAAAGCTACTCCCGGCGGGCTTTCCGGAGTAGAGGGTGCTGAAATGAATGCGTTTTTGAACTCATTAGAGCTTGATCAACAACTTGAAGTCGTTACGCGGTCTTTGTTGGACAATCCACAGTATTTCACCAAACGATTCAACGATCAGGGCGAGTTAGAGAGTGTTATCCCAAATGGCGAAGCTCTCGAACGTTTTGCGCAAAACAACAAGCAGCAATTAGATTTGTTCCCCGGATTGATGAACGACTTACTCGATGCTCGAACCGCAGGTATCGTCGCACAACGCAGCATTGCTCAGGCAGAGAAAGCAAAAAAAGACTTTCTCACACCCTTGTTTGTGTCTTTCACGGGAGAGAAACCCTCAATCGGAATCCTACAGATGCGCGGGGGCAAAAACCCGGAGCGGACTCTTACCTACGAGATTTCTCGTATGCGTGCAGCGGTAGCGCGGGCTAACCAAGGCGGACAAATCGGAGGATCAGATTTCCGAGTGGTGCAGGATCGTTTAGACGCTGGGGATTTCACACTAGAAAACTTTGATGACGCTTTGCGGGGTGCAATATTTCAATCTGCGCGAGATTTTGCCACGACCGGGGAGGGACAAAAACAGCTCATAGCGGGACTCCCTAATTTTACAGAAATACGTTCTTATTTTTTCGACACGATGCCGCAATCAAACCAAACTTTGATGAACGTACTATTGAAAGAAGGTGTTTTTACTGAGGCTGAATCCCTACGCTTACAACAACTTCTAACAGTCGGTGAGGGAGCGCAAGAAAAAATTAAAGCTGCTAACTTCGATGTCACCGAAGACATTACGACGATGGGGGATGAGTTTGTATCTTTGTTCAGCCGGTTGCTAGGTGCGAAAGCAGGTACGATGCTAGGTCAGGTTTTGCCCGGCACTGATCCAAACTCTTTGATTACAGCGGGCGCTGGTTCTCGGTTCGTACAACGAATCTTGGAATCAATACCGGTCACATCGACTTACGATATTTTGCAAGAGGCTATTAGAGATCCAGAGGCGATGGCTCTGTTGTTGGAAGCGGGCGAAAAATTCAATTTGCCCCCTGTGGACATGGGCACTCGTTTTTTTGAAGCGGAGGGTTTTGCGGAAAAAGCAAAACAATTTGGCAAGACCGCGAAGCAATTTGCGAAAGAACAAGCTCTTAAAACAGCAGCTTTGAATTCGTTCATCCGAAACGCAATCGGGATACGTCCAGCACAAGAATTCGTCATAGAGGATGAGGCGACGGCGGAAGAGCTACAAGAAGTGCGAGAGATGAAAATGCGGGGCGGTTTTCAGCCGCAACGTCGTCAACAACAACGTCAAGATGTTATCGAACGAGCGGTTCTCGAAGAACAGCAACCCATATTACCGGCTACGCTTCCTACCCCACCGCCGACCGTTCAATCTTTCACTCAAACGCCTCCCCAAGGCGCGCCAAACCCGCAACAGCGTCAGCAGTTCGCGGCCCTCTTCCCTAACGATCCTTTGTCTGGGCTGATACAGCAGCAAGGCATAGCTTCGCTACCTCAAGCGCCGGGTTAATCTCGTGTTGATGCAACGAGGTATTGGCTCTTTGATGGCCGCCATACGTCCGGGGTCAGGACCACAATTCGGGCAAATAAGTAGCCCTAGCCGAGCACCGAAGTCTTTGGAGGAGGTGCTTGCAGAACGTGGCTTCCAAGTACCTGAAAAGCCAACTGGTGCGATGACCATGGACGTGGCGCTTTTTGGCCCTGACCCAGTGACTGGCCGAATGCGTCGAGGGTCAAGCAGTATGGGCGGTTATATCAGAGCTATGGACGAACTCTACGCTCAAAACCCAGAGGCTCTGGAGATAGCGAAACAATACACAGCAGATCCTTCTCAATTTGGCGGAGAACCTTCTAGGCGAGGATTTCTCGACGACGGAAGCATCGCAGGCATCCAGCGACCCGGCGGGTCTGTCAGTTCACCCGCACAAATTGAAGTTCAACAAGAGACACAAAGGCGACAGCCGCAACCGGCTCCTGTGCAAGAATTTCAGCCTATCCAACGACCGGCAGTTGAATCGTTTCAGCAGCCTATGGCTCAACAACAGCCGCAATTTTCACAACAAGACATGGCCGGGATGATGCGGTTGATGATGCAGATGTTTCAGCAAATGATGCAAGGTGGTATGGGACAGCCAGCGTATAATTCTGGCGCATTTTCGCAAGCGCCTTCGAATTATTATCCGCAGTTTGCAGCCCCGCAACAAAGTTACAGACCACCGCAACCAACTTTTTTTGCGCCTCAAAGGTATCAAGCACCAAGACCTCAGCCGTACCGCTTCAGGCAAACTTCGCGTTTTGCGGGATCACCTTTCGGCAGAAATTAAACCAGCCACTTTTTAGCCTCTTCGCCCAGCACCTGCTGGGCAAGATCGATCTTATTACGCAAAGCAGCAATAATTTTTTCGTCAACCGTGTTTGGGCTGACAAGATCTACATACAGAACATGCTTGGTCTGACCAATTCGGTGCGCTCTGTCCTCGGATTGAAGGCGTATCTCTAGGTCGTACTGGTTGCTGTAATAAACCATGTTGGTCGCTGCGGTCAGTGTCAGGCCGTAGCCCCCCGTCCGAGGGTTGGCGACAAAGAAGCGTAGCTCGCTATCTGGATCTTGGAAGTCTGCCACCATCTGGTCGCGCTCTTGCACAGGGGTGTCACCGTAGAACGTGCAGACTGATCGCGGCCCGTAGACCTTCGCGAGTTCGTCTTTGATCTTGCCGATATCGAAGACCCAGCTTGCCCAAATAATGACCTTGCCGCTCATCTCGCTGATGACCTCTAGCAGTTCGCTTATACGATTATTGGGTATGTCCTGTACTTCACCGTCGTCTGTTTTCAGATGCCCACAACAGATCTCCTGCAAGCGCATAATCTGCGTCAGAACGCTTTGCGTTGTCGAAAGCTCGCCTTTCTCTAGCATGGCCAGTGCCATCTCTTTCATTTGTTTGTAGGCAGATTCTTGCTGTTTTGTGAGCGGCACCTGACGCTGCATGTAAATCTTCTCAGGCAAATCGAGGCAGTCCTCTTTCAAAATGCGGCTGCTAAAGGTCTGAAGTTTGGTGTTGAGTTCATCGAGGTTCCTGTAACCGGTGATCTCTTGGAAGCTGCGATTACCAAACTTGCGGGTGTTCATCACCGCGTACCGTCCTTGAAACGCGTAGAACGACTCGAAGCCCAAGATGTCTGTACCCAAAAACGCACACTGTGCATACAGATCCATGGGGTTCTTGGTAATCGGGCTGCCGGTCAAGATGCGTCGGTACTTGGCCGCTTTGCCCACCTTCACGATGCTTTTGGTGCGCTTCGCAGTGCGGTTTTTTATTGAGGTGGACTCGTCCACGATGATCATGCAGTTTGGATTGCGTTTTACGAACCACGCTGCGACGTCCGGTCCTTTTTTCGTGGAGAAAGCCTCTACGTTCATAACCAATATCTTGAGGTGCTCTTGATCGTTCGTCAGGGCGGTCAGTTCTGCTTTGAACTTCTGCGTAAGGTTTGGCTGCCACAGGACCACGCAGCACGGCACGTCGTCCGGCATATGCTGGGGTATTTCTTTTGCCACCCAGTTGCCGTAAACGCCTTTCGGTGCGATGACCACGGCGGCGTTTATCTCACCCTCGCAGTAAAGCTTGGCCATGGTGTCGATAGTGACTTTGGTTTTGCCTGTCCCCATTTCGAGGAACAAGGCCCACGATTTGCTGTCCCAACTCGCATCGAAGACTTTGCGCTGGTGTTCGTAAGGCTCAGTTTTGAAATTAAATTGCATGCGATGCCTAAATTCGTTTGACATCTGCGATATTATGGGATTATTCTTGCTTTGGGAAGTGGCTAACACCGCTTGAAACACGAAACACGAGGAAGACTATGAGTACAGATCTCTCCGATCTCATGGCTGAAGACAGCCAAAGTCCCCTGAACCTGCCCTCCAATGAAGGCTTGGGCGGAGTCCAAAAGCTAGCCAATGATATCTTAGCCGCGCAGTTACGGGTAGAAAATCTTGAAGCTGATCTCAAAGCAGCAAAGCAGACATTGCTCAAGCTTACTGACGAAGATCTGCCCAGCCAGATGACCGAAATTGGGCTGACCAATTTTACTTTAGCGGACGGCAGCAAGGTCGACATCAAAGAAACGTATGGCGCGAGAATAAAAAAAGCCGACGAAGGCAAAGCTTTCGATTGGCTGCGTGCGCACGGAGAGGGCGACATCATCAAAAACACCGTCACGGTGCGCTTCGGTAAGGAGAAGGACAACGAAGCAAAAGCCTTGGTTGACGAATTGACTCAAAAGCAATGGGAGCCAGAGCGCAAGGAAGACATCCATCCCGGCACTCTAAAAGCTTGGGTCAAAGGTCGAATTGAGGAAGGTAAGGAGCTAGACATGGATTTGTTTGGCGTATGGGTTGGACAACGAGCAACGATAACTAAGGCAAAGTAAATGACCGATAAGGACGAAAAGAAAGTAGCGGAAAAGAAAAAGAGCGACGTCGCTGTCGCAGGGCCTGCGATGTTTGAAGCAGACGCAGGGGTTGGTATGGAGTTGAGCCAAGACGACTTGGCACTGCCGTTCTTGAAGATTGTATCTTCAGAACTGCTCCAGCAGGACGAAAAGCTGGCAGAGACTGCCAAGCTAGGTGACATGGTCAACTCTGTGTCTCGTCAAGTTTATAGCAGCAAGGGTCCGTTGAAAGTCATCCCTTGCCACTACGAACGACGGTTCTTGCTGTGGGCACCCCGAGGTTCAGGCACCGGAGCGCCGATTAAGATTTTCACACCGGATGAAACCCGGCCACAAACTCGTCGTGATCCAGACGATAACCGTGAGTACGTCGAGGGCGGCAAGGGCGAGTACATCGATGAGACGCATCAGCACTACATCTTGATCATGGAAGAGGACGGCACGTTATCCAACGCGCTGATCTCAATGAAATCGACGCAACTGAAGAAGTCGCGTCAGTGGAACACCATGATTGCAACACGCAGCATGGTCGGGGCGAACGGTGTACCGTTCCAGCCACCGCGTTTCTCACACGTCTACAACCTGACTACGGCCAAAGAGGAGAACTCCAAAGGTGTATGGCACGGTTGGAAGATCGATCTTGAGGGGCCGATTCAAGACGCGAACACGTACCAAGCGGCGAAAGCGTTCCACACTGCCATCAGCGCAGGGGACGTAACGGTGAAGCATGAGGAGGCAGGGGCGGCACCGTCAAAGCCAAAACAGACGCAAGAGGATAACGGCGACGATATTCCTTGGTAAATAAAATCCGGTGACCGTGCCATCGTTAGGCGCTCCTACCTACCCTCCCCGTAGTAAAGCGCCACGCACGGACCAAGGATCATAATGAATATTCGCAAATTCGCACAGATTTTTGACGGTCTGAAGCAGGCGCACGGCACGTTCACGATTGAGTCAAAGTCCAGCAGTGGCAAGACTCAGGGTAAAGCGACGGTGGTGCGCGAACCTCGGACCAAGGAACATTGGGAAAAACACCTCGCAGGTGAGCAATCCATAGGGATCATCCCAATCAATGAGGACAATGCATGCCGGTGGGGCTGCATTGATATTGATCAATACAATTTTGATCACAAGGCGCTGATCGACAAGATCCAAGCAGCCAAGCTACCGTTGGTGGTGTGCCGATCTAAGTCGGGCGGTGCTCACGTATTTCTATTCACAGATGGATTCATTCCTGCGAAGGACATGCAGGACGTGCTTACACAGTTGAGCGCGGGCCTTGGTTACGGCGGCAGTGAGATTTTTCCAAAGCAGATCAGTTTGAACCTAGAGCGTGGGGACGTCGGTAACTTCCTGAACATGCCGTACTTTGANCACGAGAACGGTCTTCGGTACGGATTCAATCTTGATGGCACGGCAGCCACGTTCGANGAGTTTNTNGAGCTAGTGGACCAGAACGTGCAGACGCACGAAGAGGCGCTGGCTTTGGTGGTGGAGCAGGATGCAGCNTTNCCNATACCAGACGGTCCACCTTGTTTGCAGATCCTTTGCAAAGAGGGCATCGGCGAAGGCGCTCGAAACAACGGCTTGTTCAATTTAGGCGTTTACCTGCGTAAATCTCACCCCGAGACGTGGGAATCCGAGATCCTGACGCACAACATGAATTACATTCACCCACCGCTGCCGCTGGGTGAAGTCAACACGGTGGCCAAGCAGCTAGAGCGCAAGGACTACGCNTACAAGTGCCGNGANGCCCCGATCAACGCATACTGCAACTCTGAGCTTTGCAAAACACGTAAGTTTGGTATNGATGCTGCAACGTCAGGCGTGCAGATAGCCAACCTACGCAAGTACAACAGCGTNCCGCCGGTNTGGTTCTTGGACGTACAGGGCAAGCCGTTGGAACTGGGCACAGACGATNTNATGGTTCANTCAGCCTTNCAGAAGGCTTGTGTTGAGCAGTTGAACTTTTTTCCTCGNACNGTNCAAAAAGCGCAATGGGAGCAGCGTATCAACGCTCTGCTNAACGAAATGAGTGACACTGANGGTCATGTCATAGAGGTCAGTCAGGATGTGAGCGTNAACGGNCAGTTTGCGGATCACCTTGAGGAGTTTTGTACNGGGCATCAAGCGGCNGATGAAAAGGAGCAGATCTTGCTCAAGAGGCCGTGGACAGATGAGGACTTGAAGGAAACGTACTTTAGGCTCAAGGATCTGGAAGCGCACCTTATCAAAGCTAACTTCAAGGTGTACAAGACACACCAGATTGCGCAGCGTCTACGAGACATCAACGGTGAGGCAACACAATTACGCATTCAAGGCAAAGTGGTGCGGTTGTGGAAAATACCTGCACATGAACAGGCCGTAAGTCGCATAGAACCGCCCAGCTTTGGCGGCACAGAAGAGGAGATACCGTTTTGATTATTTTAGAAGGGTTCGATTCAGCAATTTTGGGCGTGGGTGAGTCCGCAGGATGGGAGTCTCCTTGCATTGTTTATGACTACCAGAAATGCTTGGACGTTCTGATGCAAAAGAACGATTGGGAGCGTGAGGATGCAATCGAGTGGATGGATTACAACGTGATCAACGCTTATATGGGAGAAGGTAATCCCGTTTTTGTGTTCCCTAGCCAAGATTTAGCGGAGCTTGCTTTTGAGATTCGCGAAGAGACGATGCATTAATGCAAAGAATCTTCGGCCCGCCGGGCACGGGCAAAACGACAACCCTATTGAATCTTGTGGAAGCAGAACTGGGCAAGGGCACGTATCCGGGGCACATCGCTTTCTTTGCGTTCACGCGCAAAGCGGCAAACGAAGCCAAGGAGCGCGCCTCCAAGCGATTTGGTCTCGATCCAAAGAACGACTTACCTTTTTTCCGAACTCTTCACAGTCTGGCGTTTCACTTGACTGGGCTACGCAACGATCAGTTGATGACAGCAGAGCACTATCGCGAGGTCGAGCGGGTGACAGGCGTCGACTTCATGGAAGGCAGTGTGTCGTCACGGCATGAGGTCGAAGAGGATCTGAGCAACAGCTTGAAAAAAGAGACGCCCTTGCTGCGTTTGATCACACTGGCACGTCTGAAGATGCGTCCACTCAAGGACGAATACAATGACAGTGACCTTGATCAGCCGTGGATCGAGGTCGACTATGCAGCTAACTCTTTGAAAGCTTACAAGAAAAAACATGGCTTGTTTGACTATACGGACATGCTAGAGCTTTTCGCAGACACTGCGGCTACTGTTTGCCCGCCATTCAAGCTGGCGATGCTGGACGAAGCACAGGACCTGTCGCCTTTGCAATGGAAGATAGCGCACGCGATTGACGGGCGGTCAGAGCGAATGTATTGCGCTGGTGACGACGATCAGGCCATCTACAAGTGGTCTGGCGCTGACGTCGAACATTTCATCAATCTGGATGGCGGCAGTGAGGTGCTGGAGCAAAGCTATCGTGTCCCGTCGAACATTCACAAAATTGCAGAGCGCATCTGCTCACGGATCAAGCGACGGTTTCCCAAAAAGTATCTGCCAAAGCAGACCGAAGGGAAACTGGAGCGCCTGACAGACTTTTTTGAACTCGACATGGTTGAGGGCACTTGGTTGTTTCTAGCTCAAGCGAACTATTTCTTGACGCCGGTACAGCAATTTTTAAAAAGTCAGGGCTACTACTTCGAATACGGTGGTGGCGTGCGGAGCGTGCGCGAGAAAATACGGGTTGCATTGTCCGCGTGGGCGCGTCTGCAAGACGGTGAGCCAATATCTTTCGACGCTGCCAAAGCCATGTACTCGTTCATGAGCGGGAACGGCGGTCGGGTTGCGCGAGGTCACAAGAAGATCATCGGTGATCCAGAGGCTTTGTTTACCTTCGAGGACCTGCGCGACTACAACGGTTTGCTCGCAAAACCGGAGATGCCGTGGGACGAAGCTTTAGATAAGTTACCGGACGTCGACGTGGCGTACATCAATGCTTTGGTGCGGCGGGGCGAGGACCTGACGGCAGAGCCGCGCATACGATTGTCCACGATTCACGGAGCCAAGGGTGGTGAAGCAGATAACGTTGTGTTGTTTACTGACATCACTGCAGCCGCAGAGGCGAGCATGGAGAGTGATCCTGATTCCATGCATCGGGTTTTCTACGTGGCTGTAACGCGCACACGGCAGAACTTGTACACCTTGGAACCTACAGATTTCTACAGGAGCTACGCCTTATGAGCGACATGGTCAACTCACCGGCTCACTACGCCGACTCAGAGATCGAATGCATTGATGCTATGGTCGCGGCTTTCGGACCAGAGGCCGTGCAAATGTACTGTCGTTTGGCTAGCTTCAAATACCAGTGGCGTGCTGGCAAAAAGTTTGATGCGGAAGAAGATCTGAAAAAATCAATTTGGTACACGCGCTTTGCNATGGGTGATGACCCGAGGAAAGACAATGCACAAGGAAACTAGACTGCAGTTTCCGCTGTTCACTACTGAAACGGAGTGGACTGCACCTTTTGAACTAAAAGATCTCACGGACGCCAAAGAGATTGCGATTGACCTCGAAACGCGTGACCCGAACCTCAAACAGATGGGGCCGGGCTGGCCGCGCAAGGACGGCGACGTCGTAGGCATAGCCGTCGCCACCGATGGGTTTGAAGCGTACTACCCGATCAACCATCTTGGTGGTGGCAACCTCGACAAAGGTCAGGTGCTGCGATGGCTGGGCAAGCAGTTATCCACAGGTTGTCCCAAGATTATGCACAACGCACCCTACGATCTTGGATGGCTCAAGGCACTCGACGTGCCTGTGAACGGCCCGATCATTGACACGATGGTTATGGCTGCGCTTCTCGACGAAAATCGTTTCAGTTACTCGCTCAACGCCCTGTCCTACGATTATTTGGGTCTAGCGAAGTCAGAGAAGCTGCTGACGCAGGCTGCCGTGGACTTTGGGGTGGACCCAAAGGGTGAGCTTTGGAAGCTCCCTGCGCAGTTTGTGGGGCCTTACGCAGAGCAAGACGCACGGCTGGCCTTCGATCTGTACAAGCTGTTCCGCGTTGAAATCAATAAGCAAGATCTTGAGACCATTTACGATCTCGAAACACGGCTCACGCCCTGCCTGATCGACATGACGCACAGAGGCATACGCGTTGATCTCGAAAAGTGTGAGCGGACCAGACAACAACTTTTGAAAAGAGAAAAAGAAGCCTGCCGCAAAATCAACAAGCAGGCAGGGTTTGAGGTGGAGATTTGGGCGGCAACTTCTTTGGCCAAAGCATTTGATAAGCTAAAAGTTGCCTACCCACGGACGGCCAAAGGCGCACCGTCGTTTACGAAAGCCTTTTTGAACGAGAACCCACATTCATTTGCCAAAATGATCGTCGTGGCGCGTAACCTGAATAAGATTCAAGGCACTTTCATAAATAATATTATGAAGTTTGTCGGGCCAGACTGCCGCATCCACGGGCACATCAACCAGCTTCGCAGCGACGATGGAGGCACCGTTTCTGGTCGCCTGTCCATGTCAAACCCNAANCTGCAACAAATCCCNGCNCGTGATCCAGAGCTTGGGCCAATGATNCGNAGTTTGTTTTTGCCNGAAGAGGGNGAACTGTGGGCGGCCATCGATTATTCGCAGCAGGAGCCACGGATCTTGACGCATTACGCAAGCGTTTTCGGTCGTTGGAAAGGTCTGCCGTTAGGCGGTGCCAAGGAGTTTGTCGATGGCTACACAAACAATCCAAACATGGATTTTCATACCATGGTTGCCGATATGGCAAACATTAGCCGCAAGCAAGCCAAGACGATCAATCTAGGCATGATGTACGGCATGGGGGTGCGAAAGCTGGCCGATCAATTGGATCTAGAGTTCGAAGACGCGAAAGAACTGACTCAGCAGTACCATTCACGCGTGCCCTTCGTGAAAGAACTTATGAATGGCGTATCACGGTCCGTGGATCAAAAAGACGACGGGTCCTTGCGGTCGTTGAAAGGCCGTAAGTGCCGTTTTGATATGTTCGAGCCGATGGGCTACGACATCCAGAAAGCCATGCCGTTGAAAGAAGCCAAGGCAACATACGGTGAGACTGCCCCGCTCAAGCGTGCATACACGTACAAGGCGCTGAACAGGCTCATACAGGCGTCTGCAGCGGACATGACCAAACAGGCCATGGTCGATCTGTATGAAGCTGGTGAACGGCCTTTGCTGCAGGTACACGACGAACTGGGTTGCAGTGTCACGAGCGCGGATCACGCCAAGCAGATCAAACAGGTTATGGAGGACGCCATACGCCTGCACGTGCCGAACAAATGCGACATAGATCTTGGGCCGTCGTGGGGCGAAACGAAGGAAATCTAGTTGCATTTATATGCGATTCACGCGATAATATCTCGCATGGATACAACGAAATGGAAATCGATACTGGTGCCAATGCCAGTTTATCGCCAGATCAAAGAGATTGCGCAGTTAGAAGACCGCACGATCAGCGGACAACTGCGTAAAATTTTCAACGAATGGAAAGAAGACCGGTCTAGAGAGGCTCGCGAACTCGATTCCGTTTAGTCAAAAACCGCCTGCGTAGTTCCAAGCGACAGCAGTTTATTGTTGTCAACCACTCTTTTGATTTGTCCTCCGATGCATCGGGGTATGCAACGAGAAGCGACGATGTATCCAGCAACTTTTTCTGAATGTCGCTGATTTTTTCCACCTTAGCCAACTCTTCAATCATTTTTGTGGTGAACGTTTTGCTAACCTCACGAGCCGACAAGTTTGAGTGCCTCCAGCTTTTGCTCGACAGCGGTCCACGTATCTTTGATGCACTGTTCTTCGCTCTTATTGTGGTTAAGGAACCAAAAGCATGTGCCAATCAAACCGTGAACCCTTGGATCATCCTTCGAGCTTTTTAAAAGTCTGAGTAAAAACAGCCCCTCCTCGGCNGACAGATTGAGGGAAAGGGTTGCTTCTTCCGTTTCTGTCACTTCTGCCATATAGATTATCCTCTACGATCCTAATACCCATGCGAGCAACCAAATGCCTACTGCGATGGCTACACCGTACATAACGCCTTTGATTACTTCTCGATCTTTCATACTTCTCCAAAAAGCCCCGCCTGTGGGCACGCGGACGGGGACGCGCAAGGAGAGAGTGTGTTTAGCCCTCTTGCCCAATTCAGCCCGCCTGCTGGCACACGGACGGGAACGTGCGTTTCAGGGCTGGAGACCCTAGCCAAAATGGTGCCGTCTTGTGGGCACGCGGACGGCGCGCGCTTGGAGCGGAGTGATAGGCCGCATCCCAAACTGATTTGCCCCGATCATACCTAAAAAACGTTGCTGGTCACGTCTACTCTCAAACCAACGTAGACCTCTGTGTCCGGTATGCCTCCGCATTTACGGTACATTTTTTCGATGGCTTTTGCAGCATCGGTAACCAACGCAAAATTTTCCGCTCTGACTTGGTCGCGGCGAACATCGAACTGCTCCCTTGATTCAACCACCACAGATCGTGCAGGTATCGTGTGACCTTGCGATGAAACCGTCTCCGGTGCCTCCCAAACCTCACCCTTATCATTTTCACTGATCTTCACGTAGTCGGGGTCTGGTATCCAATCGAAATTACCGTCCTCCTTTTCGCCACGGATGTGCGGTACTTGGCCCCGATGTAAGAGCATGGTCGTGTCCGGTATCGGAATTGTGCATACACGGTTACGCTCGGCGGAGTCTTCCCAATCTGTGCCAGTGGTATAGATCTCTATGTACATGTCACTGTGTGTCATCCAGTAGCTGTTCTCTGGATGCACAACTTGATATTGTTCGTGAAACTCAGGGTCTTGGGCTTGCGCGCTTTCGAGTTGTTCCCGCACTTTCACATAACTCAACCGTAACTCTTCGCGGATCTTGTCTTTGTAATCAAGCTCTTCATGCAACTTTCGGATCTTCGCTTCCAACTCCGAGATCTTGCGGTCTTTTGCGTTGTCTGGTGTTGACTCGCCACGGATCACAGACGCATCAAACTCATCCAGATACGTCTGCATGCTCTGCAGCGTTTTTTCGCTAGGCTTTTGAACTTTGCCCTCAACGAAATTTTTGAGCGTTGCATAATCAATGCCGATCTCATTTGCTAACACTCGGCAGCATTGCTTCCACGACTTACCGAGTTCTTGCGTCAACGCATCGATCTGCGTCTTCATGATAGAATTCATCTTGCCCAGTTCTTTGGGATCACGCAGCATGGCTTGCACGGGTGTTTCCCATAAAAATTCGTTACTCACTTTTTTCTCCTATACCCAAAAATTTACAAAGCGCATTGAATTTGCACATGTTTACGACGTGTTCCGGCAACATCGCACTCAAATTGTTGATTATGTCGTTTAGCTCTTCGCGCTCAGTTTTTGTCTGATTCGGGAGCATCTGCATCACTAGCCCCTGATACAGGGCTTCTTCTGCGGTTTCTGGATTTTTGTCCATGTTCCGATCCATTCACTTTCTCCAACAAAGTTTCTATTTGCTGCTCCATAACGGACAGCCGTTCATCAAGACCAAGAAGCAGCGTAACGACTCGCTCCGCCTCTTCTTCGTCAAAGATTATTGTCAGT
>FUFK010075119.1_pt1 | contig 19563 bp, 24 predicted proteins | sample 1021851 | NCBI WGS metagenome assembly FUFK01 (sample SAMEA51879418, study PRJEB19060) | metagenome
CTCAACCCGTTCCGATACGGCGTAGTGTCTCAACCTTTCGCTATCCCATTCCGGTGAATTCAAACCAAGTTACAGGATGCGGATGACGTGAACAGTCCATCGCAATCCGCAGAGAATCTCATCATTGGTTTGGGTATCGTCTTGCTACTTGCGACCGCTTTTGCGCTAATTGATGGACGTCTACCCCCGGCGGAGTGCCCCCCATCTACGTCTGATCTCGATGATGCCTGCACATCCTCCTCTGTCATTGGTTGGTTGATTCCGGGTACTGCGGTACTTTGCCTCACCCTTGGCATCTCATCACGTATGGCACACAACTCTGGAAAGACCAGTTTCTTAGATCGATTTTTCACCAACGAATCTGAGTCTGAAATCGCCAAACGTGTTAGTGAGGATTACGACGATGAACATGACACAGATCGCCTATCCGGAGCTTGGGCCAATATGGAAGCCAAGATGCTAGAATCCAATCACAGTGAAGAAGAGTAACTAGTAGGTCTCTCTCATCAACTTGTGAATCTTGTAGGGCAACAATGCACGATTCACGGGTGTCACTTCTAGAATACGAGCATCATCACGTCGACGAATGTCCTGAAGCAGCGGGTGGCGGCTTTTCTTGTGCAGGGTGAGCAAGGTGGGCATGTCAACTTCCAATGCAGAACGAACGGCCTGCACGAAGGCTTCGGATTCCACTGAAAATTTTCCAATTTCATCGATGACGAGCACTTCGCAATGGTGTTGGGCATGGTCGATGGCAGGGAGCGCGACACGGTCCAATTCTTCGATATCAATCCCGTAGCCGAGCACGCGAAGACGGGAATCGATCTTCTTGTGGGCGATGACACCCTCTTCTCCGGTGACGATGTCGATGATTTTGTAGCCCATTCGCTCCCCGTCTTCAAGGAGGGGTTCGGTTCGAACACCACCGATGATGGCGTCTTCTGTGGAACCGCCACGCATTGAGATTTCTCGCTTACGCTCGTCCATGAGCATGTCAAGGACCTTTTCCATCACCGCAGATTTTCCACTTCGTGGTAACCCGGTGATACCAATCTTAGGATGAACTCCCATTCCTCATTCATCCTCCAAAGAGTGTGCACCGCGAACCAATGAGGCCTGTGCTATAAATTCTAGGGTTCAAAACGCGGGAATTCGGAAAACAAATTCACCCTCATTCACCATCAACGGACGACAGTGCCGAATTGTGGAAAAGAGTCGGGCAACTCAACAGGGAGCATCTCCAACTCGTAGTTGTTGACGTTGTTATTGGCAGCCCATGCCCGAGCCCACTCGTCCAGGTCGTTGTTGTTGAGGTGTTCACAAAGCCACTGGAGCCCTCCTTCGATGGTGGAGTGGTCGTCGACCAGCCGAGCTTGGATGTCCTCGTGAAGTTCAATGTGGTTGACGCTGTTGCCCAAAACGCTTCCTTCAGGAATCACGGCCCAACGCAATCGCCGTTCTTGGTGGGCGTTCACGATGGCTTGGCAGGCGAGGCGAGGCCCGTGTGCGGGGTGGTGGTCGCCAACCCACATGGCCAATTGTCGTTCACTGGCTCTTGATGGAATGTCGGTTCGGAAAGCAGGGTGGCGGATGAACACGCGGCCCTCTTCGCTTTCTGAGAAGTGGACGCCTCGGATGAAGGGGCGGCTACGCTTGCCCTTGACCCAGGTCTCGATGCTCTTCGCATGTGCTGTTTGATCAATTTCACCGACACGAACGCGGACCTGTCGCTCGTTGGTGGTCAAGGGGTGCTCTTCATCGCTCAAGCGAGGGAGTTTGGCGAGTCGGTCCAGCACCGTGAGGGTGTGCGAGCGCTCAACACGGTCTCGGGGCAGACGGGGGACAGCCCATGTATCACGTGCCCATGATGTCCATCGCTCTTTGTTGAGTTGGAAAACGGGAACACGGGAAGAGAGGCCTTCGCCTTCACGGCGGAGGTCGGCGCGTGTGATGGGGCCGTGCAGGTTGAGCACTGGTGCTTCACCGTTGGCTGTGATGCCGAGGACGACCACGCCTTGGGTCATGCCCGGGAACAAGAGGTTGGCCTCCTCGATGGCCCATGCGTGGGTCCAGCCATGATGCTTCACGAGCAACTCTCGCAGCGGGTGGGAGGATTGTTCTCGAAGTAGACTGTCGGGAGCGATGATGCGGAGGCGACCGCCGTCTTTCAAAATCTGAAGACTGCGCTCGATGAAAAGTCGGTAGAGGTTGACATTGCCTCGCATGGTGGAGAAGCGAAGCACGCCGTTATCGGTCAGATTTCGCAGGCGCTCGCCCAATTCTTTGCGCAGTTGACTGCCGTTTTCCATGCCTCGGAAGCGGTCTTTGATTCGCAGCCAAGGCGGGTTGGTCAACACCAATTCGGGCGCTGAATCCCACGGCCATTCACCCTGCAATGCGTCGCCTTGTTTGACACCTTCATCGAGCAAGGCTTCCATTTCCTTACGCGAGATCTTCCCGGGTGTCTCGGGGCCGAAACTCACGAGCTCATGGCGAATGGATTCAAGCAACAATCGGAGTTTGGTGCTCTTGACCACCAGCGGGTCCACGTCAAGGAGTTGAATATTGGAAAACAAGCGGCGTGTATCTTCCTTTTGCAACTCTAGGTCGGCGTCTTCGTGAGCATCGGAATGTCGTCGAATGAGGCGTGCGTGGAACAGTCCGCCACCAGCAGCCGTGTCGGCGACGGGCAGAGGAATTCCGCTGAGGGTGCGCTTGTTTTGTTCAACCGCTTCTCGCTCCTCGTCGTCGTTAACATCACTGTCTTGGGTCGCCTTGGGGAGGTTGAGTTGCTCAACGTGTTGGCGGAAACCAGGCGGGAGGTTGCTCATCAGGAAATTGGATTGTTGAACTGGCTTTTTCGGGTTCACGAGGTTATCCTTCATCTCTGAACAAATCACGGCGTCAGCCAAGCGCGGAGGCGTTGGGTGGGCACCACGAGGGGAGCGCCCATCGGACTCAGCATCGTGGCGAGCGAGAAGGTGGTCCAAGACATGCCCAGGGTCGGTCAACAGGTTGGCGGGAAGGGTTGGCCAGTCTTCGGGGAGTAGGGCCGCAATGGGCTGAAAAGAACGGAGGGACTTTTCCCACGTGCTCAGCCAAATATCGATTTGTTGTTCGCGGTTATCGAGACATCGGTCCAATCGTGCATACCATCCACTAACCCCGTTTTGCAATGTCCCCACCAAACCGACGGGACGGCTTTCTCTCTTTGAAGATGTCTCTTGGCGAAGGGATGAAAAATGGCCATTATTTGACCAAAATCTCAGTACCTTTCTCGAACCAATTCCACCCTTCTGCCACCCAGTCAAGCAGGTTAGAAAGTTGAGTGGGGGAGACTTTGCCCGCTTTCGCAATCTTCCGAAGGGCAGTCAACTCCTTCCGGTCGTAAGCACCGTCAACCGCCGCGACCAAGGCTGCGTCGCGCAGCATGACTCGGGCAAACTCCGGGTCGATATCGGCGATGGATTGTTCGAGGGGAATGGGTTGGTCAAATCCAGCACGAACGGTGATTCTTGACTCGGGGTGCATCATGGCCTTCCCCATCATCGCTTCGATCATGGCGATTTCTTCCCGGACCAAAGCGCCGTCTGCAGCAGCGAGGTAGACCAAGACCTGAGCATATCGCATTCGTTCCTGCGAAGAACGATGGATCATCCCATCGGGGAACATGGGCGCTCATTCCTCAAGCGTATCCAGGAGTTCGTACCCCTCTTTCATCCACTTGTAACCTTTGATGGTCCAGTTGAGGAGTTCCTCCACCGCCTCTTCCTTGAGGCCCAAATGCTCAGAGATATCCTCGAGAGCCTCGCGCTCGTCTTCGTCGACCGTCCCGTCGGCGGCGGCCATCATGACCGCATCACGAAGGGCAAGCCGTCCGGCTTCACCCGATAGTTCTTCGAGGCACTCTTCGAGACTTGGAGGATTCTTGAGGGCTGCACGAATCGACTCGCGTTGGCCGGGTGAAAGCAGCGCCGTCCCGAGGCGTTGTTCAAACATGGCCATTTCGTCCACTGTTAATTCGTTGTCAATTCGAGCCATGTACGCCAGCAGGCGAGCGTAGGCAAACCGTTCTTCTCGGGGGAGTTTGTGAACCGTGTCGGGCAGCATTGACACTCTTTGCGCGCTTCTTCCCAATGAACCCAACGGATGAAACCCCCACCATACCCCCAATCTTGAAACCCCATCGCACCGACCGAAGCCCATGGTCAAACCGGAGCCGGATGTTGTTGTTTGGACCGGACGGGGGTGTGTTGCGTGCGTCCGAGCAAAGCAACTTCTGGACAACAAACGGGTCGCATACAAAGAGCGCCGCCTCAAGAAGGACCCGGCTGTTCAACGGGCGTATGCGCGAGCCACCGCCGGGGCTCGAACCGTCCCTCAAATCATCATCAACGGCCACAACGTTGGGGGTTTTGACGACCTGCTCAACCTTGAGCGGGCCGGTGAACTCGATGTCCTGCTTGGCCGGGCAGAAGCATCGACCAAACCCACATGGTGGCAGCGCATCATAGGCGGTTTTAACCGCCGAAGTTGACCGAACAAGCGTTGATAGGTTGTGCGCCACTCTCCTTCGGTTCATGCACCCCAGCGTGAACGTCTTGGGCACGAAACTCGAATCCTGTTCGCAATCACCTCTGACCGGCTGGTACAGAGATGGATGCTGCAACACCGACGACAGCGACCGCGGGTCTCACACCGTCTGCTGTGTTTTGACCGATGATTTTCTTCAATTCGCCAAGGACATGGGAAACGACCTCATCACGCCAGCGCCCCGATTCAATTTTCCAGGATTGAAGGCCGGCGACTCCTGGTGTGTTTGTGCTCGGACATGGTTGTTAGCGGTGAACGCCGGCATGGGTTGCCCGGTTGATTTGGAGGCGACGCACGAGCGCGCCCTTGACATCATTCCTCTTGATGTGCTGGAGACGCATGCTCTGTAGGGGTTGAAGCCTGTGTTTTGGCGGCGTACTGAAAGACCCAAAATCGCATCATCAACCACACGATGACGCCCCATGCGAGCAAATTCACGATGCCGAGAATTCGGACATCCTCTGGAAAAGTTTCAGCCAACCAACCGATGGANGCACTTGACCCGACCAAACTGATGACGTAGACCGGTATGGCGGTGGGAAGCGTCCACGATACGGGTTTTCGGTCATCAAAGGTGAACCAGCGGTGGACGAAGTGGGCCATCACGCCGGTTGTACCCCAACACACGCCCCACAAAATACGAACATCCACGCCCGAAAAGGCTGCGAGGAGCAAGGTCCACCAAAGAAAGAAGATGACGCTGTTGAAACCACCCGCCATGCTGAAGCGAATGAGTGAACCGCGTGGCACCCGCTCATCAAGCCAGGCGAGAGCGTTAGTCATCATTTGTAACCACGTCNCTGGGCTTACCNGTTAACATGTCCCGCAGCACAGCGTTGTCCGCTTGCATGGCGTCCATGATGGCGTACTTGACGCCGAGTTCGTCGGCAAGCACACCGAGCGCCGAACTGTCCTTGGGCAGACATTTGCCACCAAATCCTCTGCGCAAGCCAAAGATGGGGTCGAGGTGCGAAGGNCCGATGGGTTGGGCTTGGTCGGACGTGATGATATCTCGNATGGCATACCAGTCTTCACCCATCTCCTGGCAAATATCGTACATTTGATTGGCAAACGTNACTTTCAGGGCGTAGAAGGTGTTCTTGGTGTACTTGACCAGTTCAGCCTGTGTTGGAGACACCTGGAAGAACTGCTCTTTGCGCATGACGCCCGCTTCGTTGTGATGCTTGAAGACCAGTTCGGCCACATCCTTGTGATGGGTGCCCACGACCAGAATGTCTTGATTGGCGAAGTCCTCCAATCGGCGTCGTTCCACCAAGAACTCAGGTGAGTAGGCGATCTTGAGATGGCTGTACCGTTCGTGATACAGCTGGGTGGTCCCGGGAATAACGGTGCTTTTGATGACCGCGGTAAATCCATCAGGGAGCGCATCCAGCACCCCTTCGACGATGCTCGTATCACAAGCACCTGTTTCAGGATGGGGCGGCGTGGGAACGGCGATGTACGCCATGTCGACATGGTCGATAACATCGGTGAGTTTGGTTCCTCGAGCCGGGTCGTGAACGAAGAGTTCGTGAGCGTGACCAAAGCAGTGTTCAATCGCGCCACCGACCATGCCTGCTCCAATAATTCCGACCTTCATGCCATGACCTCCTTCTCAACGGTGCGGGTTCGGATTCAATTTTCCGTCTTTGGCCATAATGGAGGCCTGCAAGAGGGAATCGGGGGTTCCGCAATCCACCCATGTCTCTTTGCCCAGTGAGACCACCTTTGCCTCCCCCTGTTTCACGTAGGTCCGGGTGATGTCGGAGATGGAAAACGAAGTCCCGCGTTCGTCTGATGCCGTGTCAAGGTATTGCCAAAACCGTTCATCAAACAGGTAGATGCCTCCGATGGCGAGGTTCGAAGGCGGATTCGCAGGCTTCTCTACGATGTCGCAAATGCCCCCTTGGTCGTCCAAAACTGCGACGCCAAACGCTTCGGGATGGTCTTCTTCGCGGGCGATGAGCACACAACCCGGTGCGTGTTCTGAACCTTTGAAATCCTCGACATGTCCCCCAAATTCAATGGTCGTGATGTTGTCAGAGAAATAGATCATCAATCGGGCGTTTTCGTTGTACGGTCGTGCCAAATTCAGCGCATGGGCGACGCCTTTTGGCTCCTCTTCGATGACGTAGTGAATACGCTCACCGGGCAGACCCTGGCCGACATGGCTGGTGATCTGACCAACAAATCGGTTGGAAATGATGGTGATGTCCTTGATGCCTGCACGGCGGATGGTGCCGAGTGCGTAGTCGATGACGGGACGGTCGTGCAGAGGCAGGAGCGTTTTCTGCGTGTAGTGCGTAAACGGATGAAGACGGGAACCGTGGCCGCCAGCGACCAGGATGGCTTTCATCTTCATAACCCGCAACACGAGTAGACGGCTTTAGAAGATGCTCATTTCCCATCATCTTCCTCAGCGGTTTCCATCAGCGATGAAAGTGCACCGTCCTCCGGGTTTTGTTCAAACCATCCACTGGCCACCAAATCACCCAGTCGTTCAACACCAGCCTCCACCATGTCCATGTCGCGCTGCTCTGCGACCTCCCATTGCCGCTGTGCTACCTTAGCGTAGTATTGGTTTGCCTCTTCAACCAGTTTCTCCGAGACCCTCAAATCACCTTCAAGGCCCTCGTAATCAGCTTCATGGAGCGAAGGGTCCACCCGTACGAGGTTTGGGTCCACGCTCGCTTCTGTTTTGTCAAAGGCTGGCCCCTTTTCATCGCCTCCACGGGTGCGTAGATAGGACTCGTTGGTGGCGATACGACCGATATTACTCGCTGCAAAGGCCTGTTGGAGATGGTCCGCTTCCTTTTGGTTCAAATCAAGCCCGTTCAATTCCTCCCATCCAAATTCGATGCTGTCCAGCAGTGCGCTAAGTCTGCGCTGCAAGGTTTTGGTACGATGTGAGGAGAGCCACTGCACCGTCAACGCGAGCGCAAGCGGAATGACGAGGAACTGAAGAATGCGATCGACGTCCATACCTTGGAGGTAGGCGATGGAAGCGAAGATGTCGGTTAAAATGACAACGCTCCATATCGTGAGAATGAGTTTCTTCCGACGGGCTCGTTCCTGAACGAAGAAGTGTTCAATCAGGGCTTTGTTACTCATGCGAACCACCTAGCGGTTTGCGATACTCCGAATCTTTTCCATGGTCTGGTCGTCAAGCTCGGTCTCTGCATCCCAACCCATGTCCTTCAGCCCGTTGGCGATGCTGGCTTCGACGATGGTGTTCATCCGTTCCAGAGCGTACTGGAACAACAGGCCACACATCAGCACCGTGGCCAAACCAAATTCCCAACGGCTGAGGTAGGCTACGACGACACCGATGAGCACGATACCCAAGCCTGCGGGAATCAAGCGCTGCTGCACCTTCATGGCCGAGGCCTTGGCGTCAAGAATCCGTTGCGCGCCCTCCTTCTTCCCAGCCATGTTCGTGGGAAGTCGCTTCTCAAGGTGAAGGTGCCGCTTCTTCCGACAGCCATGCATTGACCTCGGCAAAGGTGTCGCTCAGGGCACGGTCTTGGTTGGGGCCTTCGTTGACAAGCACGCTGTCGCGCATCGTGAAATGGCCACGCGGTTGAGAGATGAGGTGCTGCAGAAGTTCGCTCATCGCCCGTTGCATATTGGCGGTTTGTTCAACCTGCATGTTGAGCAGGCGCTCCATGCTGTCGAACACGACATCGTTACGCTCGTTCCTGGCATCAAGTGCGTTTGAAGCAGCGGTCATTGCTTCCTCTTGGCGCTTGAGCAATTCCCGGGCAGCCGGGCTTCCAACCGCGTCCCTTCGCTGCAGTTCATCGATGGCGTTGTTCAATTCCACGTGTCTTCTCGTGAGGGCGCGTTTCAATTCCTCAACCTGGCGATTGGCAGCCCGAAGTTGATTGGACAACGCCCTCCCGTCATTTTGCATGCGCCGGAGTTCTGAGCCGTGATGGGCCGATTCGGAGAGAAAGGCGACGACGATGGCTAAACCCAGCGCCATTTCTGGGTGAACCATCATTGCTGTCGCTGAAAACCATGCTGCACTTCCCCAAAACACCGAACGAACGATACCCATGATGTAACATAGACGTGCCTCCAATAAAGGTGGTCGTTGGGACTGCCTCGGGGTCCCTTCACGATGGAAGGAGAATGAAGCAATCGTCGTCCACCTCAAGCACCATACCGGTCGTGAGCAGGTGGTCAAGGGCTTCGTCGGTTTCGTTATCGTCAATGTTGGAGGCACGAGTGTGGTCAAAGATGGCTTGGAGGGTGGCGACGGGCTCGCCGCTGGCCAAGGCTTGTTCGATGGACATGACGACGGACTGGCAGGCAATGGCAAGGAGTGGGTCGTCGGTGTTGGCATCGGGTAAGAGGTCGAGGAAGATGTTGGAGGGGTGGTGTTCCTCGGCTTCCATTTGTCCATGTTGTGGCGATTCCGTAGCCCGTTCACCCAGGCCCCGCAGAGCGTGAGGCTCGTTAAGGTCAAAACAATCAAACAGGTTTCGCTGGTGAGGGTCATCGCTTTTTTGCGCAGCCGTTTCGGCTGGCTCCAGGCGTCGACCGAGGTCGTCGAGGCGTTGAAGTCGCTGNTCGACCATCACCTTCTCCCTCAGGAGGTCAATCGCCAAGAGGTCCATGGCCATGTTCGCTTGCTCCACCAACCAATCGTGCACGTTCCACTGCGGGTTGACTCCGAGCATGGCGTCGGCGAGCTGGTGCACTTCTGGGGGTAAATCCTTCAGCGAAACACGCCGTTCCTGGCTGTTTTTNTGCTCGTCTGCCATGATGTTTCTTCTCACTTGACAGCCTATGAAACATCCCCTCGGCTCTCACCGAGAAGGCCCGTTTTGGCCGGTTTCCACCACCCTTTCAATCGGTGAACATCTTCTTTCTCTGCAGACCGTCCCGTTCTGCGGAAAGGGTCGCGTTCATGTAGAAGCGCCATGTGCGAGGAAGCATGAGTGACCATCGCATCACGGTTCTGCCAGGCGACGGGACGGGTCGAGAAGTGGCGCTAGAGGCGCAACGCATCCTCGATACGATTCAGGAACACTCTAATCACGGCTTCACACAGACNGTCATTCCTTGCGGTGGAGAACACTACAAAGCCACCGGAGAAGAATGGGCCGAGGGCTCCTTTGACTTCTGCAAAAACGAAACGGACGCCATTTTCCTGGGTGCCATCGGTTACCCGGGTGCGCGCCTTCCCAACGGCGACCTCGCCGGCGGCTCCGTCATCTTGGGCCTTCGAAGCGGCCTTGACCTCTATGCCAACGTCCGACCAATCAAACTCTACGAAGGCGTCCCCCACAAGATTCACGGTGGTTTCCGCCAAATTTGGGAACCGGGCATGGTCGACATGACCATTCTACGAGAAAACACCGAGGGGCTCTACCACGCCCTCCTTCGTCGTTCTGCCGACCGAGCCCAAGGCCGAGAAGAGTACGAACCCGGGCCCATGACCTTCCCCGGGTTGGATGGCGAGGTTGCCTACGACCCGCGCCCCATCTCCCGAAACGGTTCAGAACGTCTGATTCGCATGGGCTTTGAAATCGCTGAGACGCGCAACGGCGCTCCCGCCGACGGTGTGCGCCGAGTTTCTTGCATTGACAAATCCAACGTGACCCGTGGCTGCCAACTCTTCCGCTCCACCTTTGACGACGTCGCTTCCGAGTACCCTGGCACCGAGGCTGATTACGGCTATATNGACGCTTTCATGCAGTGGATCACCCGNTCACCCGAGCACTACGACACCGTCGTGACCTCCAACATGTTCGGCGATATTTCCACCGACCTCGGCGCCGTTCTTCAAGGCGGCATGGGNATGGCGGCTTCGGGCAATATCGGTGATGACCACGCCTTCTTTGAGCCGGTCCACGGCTCCGCTCCAAAGCACGCTGGACAGAACAAGGTCAATCCCATCGCCTCCATCAACTCCATTCAGATGATGATGGATTACCTCGGTCGAAAAAACAACGATGACGACCTCGTCGCTGTTGGCCGTCTCATTGACGAGAGCGTCGCTGATCACCTCAAGGACGGCAAGATGCTGACGTACGATATCGGCGGAACAGCCTCGTGCTCAGATGTTGGCGAAGGTATCGCCAACCGACTTGCAGCGAAGCTCAAGGAACGCTGAAGTCGAGCAAAGGGTACCCTCTGCTTAGGGTCTGTTGAACCCTGAGAGTATCTCGCTGAGCCCTTCTTCCAAAATGGCTTGATGGTCATACGCCTCATCAATCGGCAGACGGTCTCCGCTCTTCGCTAACTCAAGCATGGTCGAGAGGGCTCGGGAAAGTTCGTCCACAATCGTGATGCTGGCTTGTTGTGCAGACCGAGAAAGCGGATTGAGGTCGATGACCACCACTGTCTTTCCCATTGCCACCAAGGCTTGGCATCGGTCCCCGTCTTCGAGGGGAACAAGAATTGCGTCACTTTCCAAAATCCCTTCACGATGACACGCCGCCCTCGGCCCTTTGAGACCAGGGATGGTGGCGTCAGGAGCGTCGCCCAAAACAGTGACATCAAGCCCAAGCGCCTCCTTTCGTTGATTGATGTAGGACAAGATGGCCTCCATTCGCTCGGGCGTACGATAGAAGATGTTCACTTCCAGCGGGCACTGCAGGATATCGGCCAAACGAAGCATGTCATCACAAGCCAGCGCTGCTACGTTTCCGTTTACGCTGAGCACCGGGCGCTTCGCAGCTTGGAGGACGGCAAGAGCCTGACGTGATGCAGCCGTGGCGCTTTGGGTCGTTCGCTCACCGAGGAGATAGTCAAACGCTTCACCTCGTCCGTGAGCGATCATGGCGCTGTCGGCCAACATCCCCTTTTTTGCAGCGACCTCTAGGCGGTGTCGCATCAGAAGCGAAGCATAACGAGGATGACTTGGGTCGGCCGCAAAATCGTCCATGCTATCGCCTCACAAGCCTTTGACGAGCATGCTCACATCAAGGGGGGGCACCCCTCGGTTCACCACGCTGGTGGACACGACGTCCAGGCCGCATTCGTGCCATGATTTGAGGTCCTTGAAGACGATGCCGCCACTGGCTTCCAGCACCACGTGTTCACGCACGCCCTGCTCTTCCATTTGTTCACTGACGGTCTTGCATTGTTCGGGCGTGAAATTGTCGAGCATGATGACCAGGCGGTCAAGCCCTTCGCTTACCCGACGTTGTGACCACGCCATGGCTGCCATCAGGGCTTCTTTGTCGGTTCTTGTCTCCACTTCAAGGAAGGCACCAACGCTGGCCATGTCCACGTTTTGCAAGTAGGTGACCAAGCGTTCAACATGCGTTTCGAGGTCTTCATGCATGCTCGCGAGGTCGTTTTCTTTGATCATCACCGCATCGTCTTTGGAAAGCCGGTGCGTCAATCCCCCACCCATGTGAACCGCCCACTTGTCAAGCAAGCCCCACACCGTTTTACGCGTGCAAGCAATTTGCTTGGGTGCAATGGCCGACCAGCGTTTGGTTTCGGTGGCGATTCCGGAGAGTTGACCAAGGGCGTTCAGCGCGATGCGTTCAACGGCGAGCACATCGTCTCGGACTCCAGAAAACACAGCGATTTCATCACCCGAGGAGACGCGTTTACCGTCGCCTGCAAACCAAGAAACGTTCACGGAAGGTGCCCAAATTTGGAGAAGATAATCCACCACGGCGCACCCGACCACCAACCCGTCTTGGCGAGCAAAGACGGTGGCTTCGATGGAAGGCCCCCCGCCTGAAAGGGGCATGTCAATGCCATCATCACCGACCATTGCACCGACCCACCGGTCAATGCTGGCCATCAATTTCCGACTCGGCCCTTCCTCCATGGTCCACAATTCATGCCCACGGTCGTGGGGCAGGAGCGAAGCATCGGGCATGATGTATGGAGTGCGGACGACCTCTTGAAAGCACCCCTCCAAGACCTTTTGATATCCACCTTCTACGGGGGTCATGGCACGTGTAACGGTGGTGGGGGCGGGCATTGCTGGCCTAACAACCGCTCTTTACGCCGTAACCGCAGGCCACCATGTCGTCGTGCTGGACCGCACGGACCGTCTTGGCGGGCGCGGCACCTCACAAACGGTTGAAGGCGCACCGTTTGGATACGGATTGCATCTACTTCATCGTCGCGGACCGTTAATGAAGGTCATCAAGAAGATCAGCCGCCTCCCCCTCGTCCTTGCCTCACCCCGTTTGGACCGTCTTCACGCCGTCAACATCGGGCCGCTGCGTCCACGAAACAACGTCCGTCTAGCGGCTCAACTTCGCAGGGAATTGCGTCGGGCAGAAGCGACCTCTGAAGCGGCTCAAGCGGCTGCTCTGCTGGCGGGCTCGGGCGTGCCTCGGTTCGATGGTCGCTACGCTGCATTGCAAAAACAACGCCTTGCCGTCGTGGGTGAAGGCTGGGCTGGTTTGGTTGGGCGAATGGCAGCCGCTTTGGACGAAGTCGGCGTTCTCATCGAGGCCAATTGTCAAGTCACTGGTGTAGAACAGGGACGAGTTGTGCTTGAGGACGGGCGGACCTTTCAGAGCGATGTCGTGGTGCTGGCCACCGGCGCTTCGCAAGCGGTCCGTCTGCTCAAACCGATTGACGCCCACGCCCTTCAGAGCGTGACGCCCGTGCGCGCCAGTACGTTGGATGCCCTGCTCACATCGCGTCCACTTTCGGAAAAACACGGCATCATCGACGTGCGCGAAGGCGCTTACATCGCCGATGTTGCGAACATCCAGCCAAAATTGAATCTCGATGGCGCTCTTCTCTCGGCCGTGATGGTCGAGCGCGCAAATGAATCCGCCGAAGAACGAAGCGTTCGCTTTGATGATTTTCTCGACCGCACCGCCAAAGGGTGGCAGCATCATGTCGTTCATCAGCGAAAACAAGCCAGTATAACGGTCCAAACCACCGGAACAAAACCTGCGTATGACCGCTACATTGAGCACGGCATTCTGCTGGCAGGCGAGTGGGTTGATTGCGAGCATGAACTGGCCGATGCTGCGGCAGCAACCGGAAAGCTGTGCGGGCAAAACATTCCTTGAACGCTTATTCACCGTCGCTGCTCACCGGTTATCATGCGTTTTGTGTCCTGGAACGTGAACGGCTTACGGGCAGCCATCCGCAAAGGCATTGACGGCTATTTTGAGTCGCTGAATGCAGACGTCATGATGCTTCAAGAGACCCGTGTCCTCGAGGAACAATTCCCCAAAGGGTGGTCGTGGCCGGTGGCGTGGGACGTAACCCTCCATCCCGCTGAAAAGAAGGGCTATTCAGGGGTTGCAACCGGTACGGTTGGGCCTCATACCGTGCTTGGAAAAGGGAAGGGCGGCCTCCTTGACGCCGAAGACCTTGAGGGGCGCGTCCTCGTTTGCGAAATCAACGGTGTGGTTTGCATCAACACCTATCTGCCAAGCGGCTCAAGCAAAGACGCGCGTCAACTGTTCAAAGAAGGCTGGATGGAAGAATGGCGACAATTCATTCGCCCCTATTTGGACGACGAACGCCCCGTTGTCGTCTGCGGCGATTTGAACATCGCCCACACCGAGGACGATATCTGGAATCCCAAAGGGAACGCGAAGAATTCTGGGTTTTTGCCTCATGAACGTTCGTGGTTCACCGACCTTCTGGCCGACGGCTGGACCGATGCGTTCAGAGCGTGCGTTGGTGAGGGCGAGAAGGTCTACTCGTGGTGGTCAAATCGTGGACAAGCCCGGGCAAAAGACCGCGGTTGGCGAATTGATTACTTCCTGCTGAACTCGGTTGCTGCGGCCGCCTTGATGGATTGCAGCATCGTTCGCCAAGGCGGCATCGATGTCTCGGACCACGCACCGGTGGTGCTGGATTTGGACCTCTAACCGTCGGTTCGGCCAAACCGGTGTCTCACTTTGGAGACGCACCAATACGCCAGATCTCTGAGCGGGAGCGGAATCAACCAGGCCAATGGGAACCACATGGCGTAGTACCACTTCATGCACAGCAGCAGACGAATGGCTCCTGCCGAGCGAACATGCGCTTTGCCGTTTCGAACGACATAGAGGGTGTCCATGGATTGTAATCGGGTTGGGAAGGTTGCGATGAGCGCTTGCCCTTCTTCGGATTGAATCCCTTGAATGGCCAACTCGGCCTTTGCTGAGGTGCGCTTTCGGAGGAAACGTGCCAGTCCGTTACACATGACGCAATGGGCATCGATCAGCAGCGTGGTTTTCGCCATGCCTTCACCCGTTGTGTTGTTCTTCAAGGGCGCTGAAGGCGACGAGCAACGCATCAACTCGGTCTCGAAGAGCTTGCAGGTCATTGTCCACAACTTCAACCACCAGCGTGGTACCTTCTCCCTCTTGTGAAAGGGAAGGGGAATGACCTTGCTCGTTTGCCGCAGCCGCCATCGCTTCTGCGAGAACGCCATCACCGGTCCAATGAACCGTCATGGTGTGGCCTTCGCTCATGGTAATGCCTTGGGGTGGGCTGATATGAGACTAACCATCCCCCCAAGGCATGGCTCAGCCGCCCGAAGACCCGTTTGTCGTCGCTGGAAGCGGCGGCGTGGTTCTGGGCGAGGCCCGCACGAATCACGAAGGCCGCCGTGCACTGCTGCTGGTTCGGGGCGCGGAAAACACGACAGAATTGCGTTCACTCGCTGAAACGATGGGCATTACCATCGTTGAGACGGTCATGCAAAGCGGCCACGACGACCCTCGAACCTACTTTGGGAAAGGGCGCTTGGAAGACATCGCCGATGAGCGAAACAGCACGTTGGCCGGCCACCCATGGTATGGAGTGGACTTGGTCATCATTCACACCAACGCCACCCCGCGCCAACTCGTTGGGGTCAACCAAGCGCTTGGCGTGGAGGTCTGGGACAGGGTTCGTTTGCTGCTCGCCTTGTTCACCGCTCACGCGTCTTCGGTTGAAGCCCGCACCCAGGTGCGAATCGCTCAGCTGCAATCCGACCGCACCATTCTCAGAGAATTGGCCAATCAGCAAACCACCGGCGAGCGTGCGGGTTACGGTGGCGGCGGTATCACGGCCTTGCAGGGCGTGTTGGCGAATTTGAACAGAGAATTGACCAACCTGCGGCGACGTCAGAAAAAACACGCCAATGCTCAGAGGGAACACCGACGCCAACGCCGTCGAAGCGGTGCCATGACGGTAGGCTTTGTCGGGTACACCAACGCCGGAAAATCGTCCCTTTTCCAGCATTTATCGGGAAAAACGGTGATTGTACAGGACCAATTATTCTCTACCTTGGAAACGACGGTTGGACGTATGGAGAAAAGCCCGCGAATTCTTTTGGCGGATACGATTGGTTTTATTGATAATATACCAAATGCAACACTAGCGGCATTTAAATCAACTATTGCTGAAGCAATAGATGCTGATTTAACGCTTCTTTTGGTTGACATCTCCGACTCCTTGCCAGAAATCCGACGAAAATTGGAAACGACCCGTCGCGAAGTGCTCGAACGCCAGGAGATCGAACCCGACTTGCTGGAAGAACAACGATCTCCTCATGTGGTCTTGACCAAAATTGACAAGGTCAGCGACCAACAACACCGGGCCGTAGTCAACCTCATTGGCGAACTTGGATTTGAGGACCCAGTGGCCGTTTCATCCATCTCTGGCGAGGGTATTGATGCGTTGCAGCAGTTCATTCGAGAGCGCTTGTTCGGCCAACCCATCATCGTTCATGTTCTGCCTCCCACACATGCGTCTCCCGATGCGAGTGAACGCATTGTCTCGGCATTTTATGAGGATGGTATGGTGGAGGAAGACCGGCGTTCCGAGGACGGCAGTATGATGTTGAAGGTCTGGATGGCGTCGTCAAAACAAGCGCAATTGCTTGCTCGGTGGAAAGGTCGCATTGACATCAAGTAGGGCGCACGCCTCCGAAGATGCATGGCGGAGGGCGCTGAGGACGACCTAACCTACCTTGATGAGGTGGTTGAGGAAACGCCGATGCTCTTTGCCTCCTCAGAAACGGTCCTCACCATCGAAGACCCCAACCTCCACCCGATTGGCAAGGCCACGGCTATTTTCCTCTTGTTCACCTGCATGATGGGGTTCCTCAACGGGTTGGATTTTGCTTCCCCCGATGACGGTCTTGTTCGTCCAGACGAGTTTGTCAACCGGTTGGCTCTCATGGCTCCCGACGACACCGCTACGTTCCGTGGGTCGGTCGCGGACGAGGCGGGGCAGCCCATCGAGAACGCCACGGTCTACCTCTCGTGGCTCGATGAGGCCACATCGATGTGGGTGTCTGAAGAAAATGTGACCGATGAAGCAGGTGGATTTTCGTTTGAGCGGTTGGACCCAGGGTTGATTCGGGTTGACATCATCGTTACTCGTGANGATCACAGGGATGTATTTTCCAACCGTGTGCTGCTTTCACCACCGGCTCTCATTGAGCCGATCGGTTTCACCACCATCGACTTTGAATTCCCCTCAAGTGCTGATTTTGCGGACCAGCCTTGTGATGGGGGCGCCGATGAATGTGAGATTCGAAACATCGACATGACGCCTACACAAATGGATAATCCCCTGATGGATGGAGGTGCCGCCACGGGCTATGTGCTGGTTGGGTTCGGCTTCATGGGCGTGGCCCTCATCGCAGCTGGTTTTACCCTCTGGGCCTTGAAATCCGGTTCCGTCGTGCTGCTTCGCACCTCTTCGGTGCTGGTCTTTTTCACCGTTGGCCACTACTATTCGGCCTGCATTTTCGGCCTCCTGGCCTTCATCCTGACCTTTGCGATTCCAAGGCGGCGAATCCCGCTGGTGTAGGAGAGCGTCTCAAACGGTCGCCGGCATTGACGAGTGGTGGANGTTGATTCGCAGCGCTCCCNCNTCATCAAGCACATATCCAAAGGTGTATTCCACCTTGACTTCATCTCCTTCAGGTGTTGTGAAAAAGTAGTTCCCCATTGCGAGTGCTGTCGTCTCGCGAAGGATCACGCCCGCGTTTTCAAATCGGACATTTGTCCATCCCTTGATGGCGAAGCCTTTGTCCTCGGGACAGGCATTGTTGGAGGCGACAAAATAGGACAGTGCTTCGTCAAATGTTGGACGAAATTGATCAACGGCGGCGAGTGTTGGCTTGAACAGGACGTTCCCCATCCCGTAGGCGTACAATGTTTCGACATGATTTCGGGCGACCGCCTCATAGTCGCCCCCGTCGCTGTGCGCCTTAGCGATGGCGACAATTCCGTCTCCCCAAGCCTGCTGTGCGTTGTCGATAGCGTGTTGCGTCATCATGGTGCTCATCCCTGTTTTGTGTTAGCCTCGGTAGCCTTTCTTTTTTGCTCGGTTTTTGCAAACAGCCAACAATGCAAACAAAGGTGACGCATTGAGGCGACCTCCTTATGGTGGTGAATCATGTCCTCAGCGCATGGACCTGAAGACGGCGACGTGGATGGTCCGGAATTTGGACCAACCTGTTTCCATGGTTCAACTCAGCAGCGAAAACGAGGTTTTCGCCGGCGGTTGGGACGGGCAGTTAACCCACTGGGACAGTGAAGGCAACCACCGCTGGACCACGCCAACCAACGACCGAATCAGCGCCATCGCTCTCAACGAAACTTCGGTGGCTGTCGCCAGCGGTTTGCACGTGGTCGTCCTGTCTCGTTCCTCCGGAGAAATCCAATGGTCCGCAGCGCTTGAAGGGAGCGCGGATGAGGTGCAGTGGTGGCAAGGCGACCTCGTGGCCGTTTCTTCCGTTTACGATATTGAGCACAACGATTTCATCGAGTCCGCCATATGGCGATTTTCTTCAGCGGGCGAACTTCATTGGGTCGAACGGATGGACGAACGCCCGTGGACCCTCATCGTCGCAGACAAGCAACTCCTCGCCGGACTTGGACGCCCTCGTTGCGGTCATCTGGACGTTTCCTCCGAACCACCGTTTGAACACACAAAACCCCCCACTTCTTCCCCCACCACCTGCGGGACTTCTGGGAGGACACAAGGCCTGTTTGGGCAAACCGACGGAACGGTCGCAAACCATCTCGGGGCGGTGATTTCCACCGAAGAGGGTGCTGTTGAACATTTGACGTGCATGGTCAAAGGCTACGTGGCGACCACGGATGACGGGTTGGCGGTTGGTCGCACCGAAAACGGAGAGCGATGCTGGTCCTCCAAGGGTGCACCTGTTTCAACTCAAACCGAAGCCATGGTCCACGACGGGGCCTCCCTTCTTTGGTTGGCCCGCGATGACGGTATGACGAGCACCGTGAATGTCTGGGCGACCAATAAAGGTGGAAAACTCGCATCTGGTTCCTTTGCCAAAGTTCACGCGATGCACGGCACGAACGAACGCATGGTGCTTGGCTGTGAGGACGGGAGTGTGGTGGTGTGGGACCGCGAGATGTTCCATCGCCGCTTGACCTCGGCTGGACCCTCTGAGGAAGCCGACGAGCGAACATCGGCTCTTCAGGCTAAACTTCGCGCGCTTCGGCGCTCTTGAGGTCAACTTTGGTTCGGCCCGGTCATGTTTTCGGGGCGAACCCAAGCATCGAATTCTTCGTTGGTGAGGTAGCCGAGTTCCAACGCAGAGGCTCGTAGCGTCGTGCCCTTTTCGTGAGCATTCTTGGCAATTTTCGCAGCCTTATCGTACCCGATGTGGTTGTTGAGTGCCGTCACCAGCATGAGTGAATTTTCCAAGTGGGACTGAATATTGTCTTCCACCGCCACCAAACCCTCAACGCAACGGGAGCGGAAGGTACGGCATGCATCGGTCAGCAAGTCAACCGAGTGGAGGAAATTGTGAATCATCATCGGCTTGAAGACGTTCAGTTCGAAATTTCCTTGACTGCCACCGATGGTGATGGCGGTGTGGTTCCCCATCACTTGGCAACACACCATCGTCATGGCTTCTGATTGGGTTGGATTCACCTTGCCAGGCATGATGGACGAGCCGGGCTCATTGGCCGGCAGCGCGAGTTCGCCCAACCCGCACCGAGGACCTGAACCGAGCCAGCGAATGTCGTTGGCGATTTTCATCAGCGAGGCTGC
>FUFK010067193.1_pt1 | contig 19543 bp, 18 predicted proteins | sample 1021851 | NCBI WGS metagenome assembly FUFK01 (sample SAMEA51879418, study PRJEB19060) | metagenome
CGCTCCTTGGTGCAGATCCACCGCCAGGACTCACCGTGATCATGACCCGGACTGCACTCACGGATTTGGGCGCCACGCATGTGCAAATGGACGCGCACCGGCGCCGGGCACTCCTGTGCGACACCCCGCACAAGTCCGTCGGGCACCGCAGGTTCCTGGGCCACATAGACGACAATCACCTCGTCCACATCCAGCGCCCGCACCGGAGCGAACAGAGCGCCCGCATAGTCCCTGAACTGCTCGTCGTCCGGCGCGTCCGCNCGTTGGGTCACCACCAGTTGACGGTCTTTCAACCACAGACAGACGATCGATTGCTCCGGATGAAAGCCAAGCAGATGGGGAAGCGCAGCCCCGATTTGAGCAGCCGTGGTGAGAGTGGGATCACTGCGATCAGGCGATCGAGAAGGCGTGGGTGACGTCGGCATAGGCAAAGCCTGAACCGGCACGACATCATTACAGCAGCCGTTATGGCAACGGTGGCANCGAAGCTCCCGCCTTGTGGACGGTGCGATACGTCGGGTCCTTGGCCACCACCCCGGCTCCCGAGCTCACGCCGCGGATCCGTCGGGTGATCCAGGGTCCTGCGTGCGCCAGAAACCAGGCTGCATCTGATCCGCGGCGCCGGCTCCATCCAGGGCGCGGTGGATCGGACATCGGAGATCGCCAGGCTTCACCCCCCAGGCCCAGAGCGTCCATCACTGCCTCCGCGGTCAATCGATGCCCCAGGGGCGACAGGTGGAGTCGATCAGCGGACCACAATCGAGTGTCGTCGTAGAGAGCGATACCCCAGAAATCGACCACGGTGCATCCATAGGCGGCGGCAATGTCCAACGTTGCCGTGCGGTAGGCACGCATTCGGTCCGCCACTCGACCCAGGGCCTTACTCCTTCTCGACGGATCTCCGTAAGCGAACAACAGCACGTGCGATCCGGCCACCGTGAGATCCCGCACGCTGTTCTCGAGGTCGGTGCACACAACATCGAGGCTGAATGTGCGCCGCAGTGCGTCATTGACCCCCGCACCCACCGTCACCAGGTCGGGTTTCAATGCCTGCGCCTGGGGCACCTGTTCGTCCCTGATCTGCCGCATCAGGCGACCCCGGATCGCGAGGTTGGCGTACGAGAGTTGCTCGATGTTCTGTCTCGCTACCAACAATTCCGCTACGCGGTCCGCCCACCCGCGATACCGACCGTCGCCACGAATTTCGTCGTTCAATCCCTCGGTGAAGGAATCACCCACCGCGACGAAACGTGCACAGGGCTCTCGATCAGCGTTCACAGCAACATCATGGCCGACGGTTCCTTCTGTCAGCAATCAACGTCCTGTTCACCAGCCACCTACATCCACCCGCACCACCCGCACCACCCGCTCCACCCGCACGACGTGCACCGGAATGGGACGTGCACGGGAATGTGAAGGACCTGGCCGCCGAAGGCTTCCCCTCCCGCGACGACCAGGTCTCACCGAACACTAGTCCGTGCCTTCGCCACCGTCCGCACCGACACTCCGGTTGGCAAACACCCGGCCCGCGCGTCGATACCAGGTGATCAGAGCGATCAGTCCCACGACAATTTGCGGGACGTATGACGTTGCTCGCCAGACCAAGTCCGCCGCGGTGGCCGCACCCTTGTCGGTACCCGAACTCACCAACAGCTGAATCATCAAGGCGTCCATCGTTCCCAANCCGCCGGGNGTGATGGGAACCATCAGCATGATCTGACTGACCGCGAATGCCCCGAAGGCGGCGATCGGATTCGTGCCCGGCTGATCCCAACCTTCGACTCCGCGTAGGGCCGCGAACAGAATCAGAAATTGACTGCCGGTGATCCCGAGTTGAGCGAGCGTGAGCCACACCCATCGCCTTGCCAGCAGGTCGTACATCTCCCGCCGGAACTTCACGATCGGGGCTGCCACGTCGAGGTCCTTGAGGCGTCGGATTCGGCGACCAAGCGGCGTAAGGGCTGCGTTGCCCCAGGCACCCAGACGCTCGGCGAGGCCCTGGGAACGCATGATGGAGACGAACACCGCAAGGACCAAGATCAATATCCCCAGACCGACAGGACCCATCCAGGCCACACCGTCGGCTGCTCCCACGACCGTCAAGGCCAGAACGCCGAGAATGGGGAATCCGAGGCTGGCGAAGGTGCTCCACAGGCTCACGGCGGTAATTGCCGCGGTGGCTGATGTGGCCGGGATCTTGTAGCTCGCGAGCATGCCGAACTGCACCGCCAATCCGACCGCTCCGCCGGCGGGCACGCCGTTACTGATGGTGAAGCTTGCCTGCTTCACCTGCTGGGATTGCCAGTACCGCAAGCGAGGTTCGGCGGCCATGAAGATCAAGCCGTACATCGCCAAGTACACGACGACGGTGACAGCAATGATCACCACGGCGATCCACGACATCGACTGAAGTGACTCAACAGCGTCGCTGTAACTTCCGATCTGCGGAATGACCTGCCAAAAAATCAGAACGATGACGCCTAATCCGAGTGCTCCAAGTGCAATGGACTTCCGGGGGTCCAGTGTGGCCCGCGGCACGTCGGGAACCTGCGAGTTNTCCCCGCCTTCGCTCGGAGCGGCGTCGGCATGGTCCCGCATCCCCTGAGCCTGCCACACGCCGACCCCCCGAATCTCCCCAACGAGCGATTGGGCAAGATGAAGGTATGCATCTCGACCANCTGTCCTATGCATGCNCAACGAGCGAGATCGCAGACGTCGTTCAGCGCATTGGGTCAGACCTCGGAGGAACTTTCGTCGATGGCGGCCGCCACCCTTCATTCGGCACCCGCAATTTCATTCTTCCGCTGGCTGGCGGCTGCTACGTCGAGGTTGTCAGCGCGCTCGACCACCCCGCAGCCCTGAAGGCACCATTCGGCCAGGCCGTCCATCGTCGGGCCGAGCATGGCGGCGGATGGCTCAGCTGGGTTCTCGCCGTCGATGACATCGGCCCAGTCGAGCAACGGTTTGGACGGGAGGCAGCGCCAGGGAAACGTATCCGTCCCGACGGCGTCGAATTGTGTTGGCAGCAAATCGGCATCCTGAACACGTTGGATCGACCGGAAGTTCCCTTCTTCGTGCACTGGGATTGCCCCGACATCGAACACCCGAGCGCGACGGGTCGAACACACACTTCCATCGCGGTCGACACGATCGAGTTGTCCGGGGACCACACATCGGTTGTCGAAGTGGTCGGATCCGACGTCGGGCTCGATGACACCAAAGTGGCCTGGGTCGAGGACGACGAGCCCGGGGTATCCGCTGTCGTTTTTCGGACTCCCAACGGCCCTGTCAGGATCGACTAGATTCGTTCGATTCGCACCTGGGGGCTCTCACAACGATCGTTGGGTCTGCCCCCGCTTCCCGGCTACGGCAGTCGTGACTGTTCGCGCCACAGATCAATTCCGCCTTCGACAGCCGCCTCGTCGATGGCTGCAATCTCACTCTCGCTGAACGCCAGGTTGTCCACGGCTCCGACGGTCTCGCGGAGTTGGTCAGCCGAACTCGCACCCACCANAGTCGTCGTGACCCGCGCATCGCGCAACGTCCATGCCACAGCCATCTGGGCAAGGCTTTGGCCCCTCTCGCGCGCTATCTGCGCCAGGGCACGAAGGCGGTCTGCGTTCTCGGCGCTAAGGAAGGCCGGGTCCAGGGATTTGCCTTCTGTTGCTCGGGAGCCTTCGGGGATTCCGTCCACGTAGCGATCGGTCAACATTCCTTGGGCGAGCGGGCTGAAGGTGATAGATCCAGCCCCCGCTGTTGTCAGGGCGTCGAGCAGACCGTCGTCTTCGATCCATCGATTCAACAGCGAGTAGGACGGCTGGTGAATCAGCAAAGGTACGCCGAGGTCGGCCAGGATTTCCGCGGCTCGAAGGGTGCGTGCAGGCCCGTAGGAGGAAATGCCGACATACAGCGCCTTGCCTTGGGAAACGGCGGTCGCCAGGGCGCCCATGGATTCTTCAAGAGGCGTGTTCGGGTCGGGTCGGTGGTGGTAGAAGATGTCGACATAGTCCAGGCCAAGCCGCTCGAGGCTCTGGTCCAGGCTGGCCAGCATGTACTTTCGAGACCCGAGATCCCCGTAGGGGCCTGGCCACATATCCCACCCCGCCTTGGACGAGATGACCAGTTCGTCTCGATACCGGGCAAAATCCTCGCGCAAGATACGTCCGGCGTTGATTTCAGCCGACCCGAACGGTGGACCGTAATTGTTCGCGAGATCGAAGTGGGTGATTCCCAAGTCGAAGGCCGTGTGCATGATCTCTCGCTGCGTGGCCAGAGGTTTGTCGTCGCCGAAGTTATGCCAGAAGCCCAAACTGATCAGTGGTAGATCAAGCCCACTGCGACCGCATCTGCGATAGGGCATCCGACCGTCGTACCGGTCGGGATCGGGCAAGTAGTGTGGAGCGATATCCATGAACGGATTGTGGCAGTGATCGGCGAGAGTGGAGAGCGAGTGTCGAATATTCCGCACCTGACAATGAACGACGATCGATCGATTCCGCAGATCGGTTTGGGTGTTTGGCAGGTGCCCGACGATGTAGCAACCGACGTGTGCCTGACCGCCTTTGAGGCCGGCTATCGGCACATCGACACAGCCGCCCTGTACGGGAACGAAGAGGGGGTGGGCCGGGCGATCAAGGCGTCCGGGCTGTCCCGAGACGAACTGTTCATCACGACCAAGGTGTGGAATACCAACCACGGGCGTGCCCGCACGACAGACGCGATGCAGGCCTCGCTCGACCGATTGGGCCTGGACTACGTCGACCTCTATCTCATTCACTGGCCCACACCCGACAGAGGTCTGTACGTCGAAACCTGGGAAACGCTTCTGGAACTTAAGGAGCAGGGCAGGACGCTTTCAGCCGGTGTTTCTAACTTCCACCCGGCCCACCTGCGCACCATCATTGATGCCACAGGCGCAACACCGACTATCAACCAGGTGGAGCTCCATCCATGGCTGCCCCAACGAGAGGTACGTGCCGCCGACGACGAGCACGCAGTGGTCACGGAAGCCTGGTCACCGCTTGCCTCCGGAGGCCTGATCGACAACGCCGTCCTGGCCGACATCGGCAGCAAGCACGGTAAGAGCACCGCTCAGGTCATGATCCGCTGGCACCTTCAGATCGGAAATGTCGTCTTGCCGAAGTCGGTCACGGCCGAGCGGATCGTCAGCAACGTTGATGTGTTCGATTTCGAACTCGACGCTGATGACCTCATCGCCATCGAAGGCCTCGAGGACCCGTCACGTCGCACAGGCCCGAACCCGGACACCTTCAACGAGGCATAGTCACCGGCTTCAACAGGTCGTCGCGTGTCACCGTAGCCGCTGAGGCGACATCACGCGGTGCGTGCGTCCAAATTCTCCTGAGGCAGCATGTCTCCCGCGGCTTCGCAGCTTCGTTCGATGCGTGCCGCAGACTTCTCGATCCGTCGCATCTGCTTCTTCTTGATGCCGTCGGTACCTTTCTTCGCCTCCACGCGGCTGAGATTTTTCTGAATGCGGTTGGCATTGACCAGCACGCGCTCGGGTAGATCGCCGGAGATGTACGCCTCTTCCGCGTCGGTGATCAGGGTGTCGGACAGGCCCTTCAACTCCGCGAGCATCTCCTTCTTCGCCTTCTTCTTCGCGTCCGGCTTGGAATTGATCTCGCTCAACTTCAGGTCGAGGGCGAAGTAACTCGTGCACGCCGGGATGACCTCGATGGCCTCATCGATTTCCACGTCAAGGGCGTCTGAGGGTGCCTCACTTGGGGTTACGTCCTCCGCCGCCGGCTCCTCGTCACCTCCCCCGCAAGCCGCCAGGGTGACCGCGAGAACGCAACTCGCTGCGACCGCCATCAACTTCCGCGTTCCTCGCATGCCAACCCTCCGTCGCACCCTTGGGGACTTCGTCACGAAAGGGTAACGTGACCAGCCCAATCGCGCCGCGTTTTTACAGACCTGGCGCGCCGAGAGGGTGTGCGTGTGCGGGAGATAGGTGGAACCGTGCCCCCGGCACACCAATGCGGCGCCGGATCTGTACTCGACGCCGCATTCGTGTGGTCATGTCAACTACAGCCGGAGGTGCTCCCGCAGCCTTCGCAGACGTAGCAGCTGCCGGCTGGGCGCATCTTGATGCCACAGGTCATGCACAAGGGAGCATCCGACGCGGTTCCGGTGATCTCTTCGAGCAGTTCGGCGCTGGAGTGGGCGCTACTGTCGGCAGGCATCTCCCCCGCCGGGGCTGACTGCTCATCGACCGCCAGGTCTACTGCTGGGGCAGCCTCGACCTGCGGCATCTCGTACTGCTGGGTGACGGTCGCCGCGCGCTCATCGGCCGTGAAGATCCCGAGCGCCTCACGCTTGTCCAACGGCAGGTGATCCAACGCCAAACGACGGAAGATGTAATCCATGATCGACTGGCTCATCCTGATGTCTGGATCGTCAGTCATACCTGCTGGCTCGAATCGCATGTTGACGAACTTGGACACGAAGGCTTCCAACGGTACGCCGTACTGCATCGCGATCGAGATGGCGATGGAGAAGGCGTCCATCACGCCCGCGAGCGTGGAACCCTGCTTGCCGAGCTTGAGGAATACCTCGCCCAGCTCTCCATCCTCGTAACTGCCCGCCGTCAGGTAGCCCTCGGCACCTGCCACCGAGAAGCTGGTGGTTCGACTTGGCCGTGACTTCGGCAAACGACGTCGGATCGGCTGACCGATTCCCTCAATAGCGGCTTCGACTTGCGCATCCACCTTCGTCGCCTTCGCATCGGATAGCGGCTGGCCGACCTTGCAGTTGTCGCGATAGATCGCGAGTGCCTTGATGCCCTGCTTCCAACCCTCGTAATAGATCTCCTCTACTTCTTCGACGGTCGCTGTCTCCGGCATGTTCACCGTCTTGGAGATGGCACCGGAAATAAACGACTGCACCGCTGCCATCATCCGAACGTGACCCATGGGAGAAATGGACCGGGCTCCCATAGCGGTGTCGAAGATCGCATAGTGCTCGGTCTTCAGCCCAGGTGCGTCCACAACGTGTCCGTTATCTGAGATGTACTCCACGATGGCTTCGATCGTCTCTTCGGTGTACCCCAGCTTGCGCAATGCGCGCGGGATCGTCTGGTTGACGATCTGCATCGAGCCACCACCCACGAGCTTCTTGAACTTCACCAGTGAGAAGTCCGGCTCGATTCCCGTCGTGTCGCAGTCCATCATGAAACCGATGGTTCCGGTGGGAGCGAGGACGGAGGCCTGCGCGTTGCGCCACCCGTTCTTCTCACCCGTGGTGAGGCATTCCTCCCATGTCTTCACCGCGAGCTTGAGAACGTCGCCGTCCAAGCTCGACATGGTCCGGACATCGTCGTTGGCCGATGCGTGCTTGCGCATGACGCGCTTGTGGGCATCGATGTTTCGCGCGTAGCCGTCGTAGGGACCGACAACCCCGGCGAGCTCGGCGCTGCGCTTATACGCGGTTCCGGTCATCAGCGATGTGATGGCCGCAGCGAAAGAGCGACCAGCGTCGGAGTCGTACGGAAGACCAGTCGCCATGAGCAGCGCACCGAGATTCGCGTACCCGATGCCGAGTTGGCGGTACCGGCGAGTGGTGTCGCCGATCGCCTCCGTCGGGAAGTCAGCGAACGAGATCGAGATGTCCATCGCGGTGATGACGAACTCCACACTCTTGGCGAACCTCTCCGCATCGAATGTGTCGTTTTCCTTCAGGAAAGTCATTAAGTTTAAGCTCGCCAGGTTGCACGAGGAGTTATCCAGGCTCATGTATTCCGAGCAGGGGTTGGACGCGTTGATCCGCCCTGTTTCCGGATTGGTGTGCCAATCGTTGATGGTGTCGTCGTACTGAATTCCGGGATCCGCGCATGCCCAAGCAGCCTCTGCCATGGTCCGGAAGAGCCCCTTGGCGCTCACCGTCTCCACAACGTCGCCGTCGGTACGAGCCCGCAGCCCAAAGTCCTCGTCCGCCTCCAGTGCCCGCATGAACTCATCGGAGACTCGCACCGAGTTGTTGGCGTTCTGGTACTGAACCGACGTGATGTCCTTTCCACCGAGGTCCATGTCGTATCCCGCGTCGCGCAGAACCCGGATCTTGTCCTCTTCTCGGACCTTGGTCTCGATGAACTCCTCGATGTCGGGGTGATCGACGTCGAGCACCACCATCTTTGCGGCCCGACGTGTGGCACCACCTGACTTGATCGTGCCTGCGGAGGCGTCTGCCCCACGCATGAACGACACGGGCCCGGACGCCGTGCCGCCCGAGGAACGCAGGAGCTCTTTGCTCGAGCGAATGCGCGACAGATTGAGCCCGGCACCAGAGCCGCCCTTGAAGATGAAGCCCTCTTCCTTGTACCAGTTCAATATGGAGTCCATCGTGTCGTCCACACTCAGAATGAAGCAGGCGCTCACCTGCTGCGGAGCAGTGGTGCCAACGTTGAACCACACCGGTGAGTTGAAACTGAAGACCTGGTGCAACAGCATGTACGTCAACTCGTGCTCGAAGATTTCCGCGTCCTCTTCCGAACCAAAGTAGCCGTTGTCCCGTCCGGCTTTGGTGTATGTCAGAACGACCCGGTCAATCAACTGCTTGAGGCTCCACTCCCGCGACTCGGTACCCACAGCCCCGCGGAAGTACTTCGTCGTGACGATCGTCGACGCGTTCACACTCCAAAAGTCTGGAAACTCGACACCCTGCTGCTCGAACACCACCTCCCCGGTCTTCCAGTTGTTTTGCACCACGTCGCGGCGTTCCCAGGCGACGTCGTCGTAGGGGTGCCGCCCCTCAATGGTGTAGAGCCGCTCCATGGTCAGGCCGGGGCCTTGGAGCGTGTTGTGCACGAACGGTGCGGGTGTGCTGATTGTTTGGGACATCGGTGGTGCCTTTCTTGCTGGTGCGGAACGGACGGATATTTCTGGTTTTAGGTCGGGGAAGAATCTCGTGCGGGTGTGACATCGGCGTGCTCGCGGTGAGCCGGCTCATGAGCCGTTGGCTCCCCTTCTGCGCGAAGCAGTGTGATCTCTGCTTCGAAATCTTCTAGCGAATCAAAGCTGCGGTAGACGGACGCGAACCTCAGATAGGCGACCTCGTCAAGTTCGCGGAGCGGGCCAAGAATGGCCAGCCCCACTTCTTCGGCCGGGACTTCCGCGTTGCCGGTGGCGCGCAGCGCATCCCCCACTTGCTGGGCGAGGATCGCGATCTGATCGTCTTCGACTGGGCGTCCTTGGCACGCCTTACGGACACCCGCCACGACCTTCGCCCGGGAGAAAGGCTCGCTGGCTCCCGATCGCTTCACCACATTCAACTGTGCAGTTTCCGACGTCGTGAAGCGCCGGCCGCAGCCCAGGCATTCCCGTCGGCGCCGTATGGCACTGCCTTCCTCCGACGTACGCGAGTCGACGACCCGTGAGTCCTCCTCACGGCAAAAAGGGCACCTCATAGGTTCCTCCTGTCACTCTCGTCACATCTGTCTCGCTATTACTGCCGTCTGTGGGGATTTATGGGGAAATCCTGTGGACGATCTGTGTAGTAATACCACAACCTGTGGACGAATCACATGCGTGTGACTACTACATCTAGGGGTTAGACTCTAGGGCTAGCGGACGCCGGGCGCAAGCGTCCTCGGGAATTTGGCCCGCTTGGGCGTGTTGCTCGGCTCAGCCGGCCATTCGGGAGACTTCATCGGCGACCCGCGATGCCCAGGTCTTCGTTCCCCGCGTCGTGTAGTGCAAGGCATCAGCGAAGGGGACCTTCTGGTCTCTCGCCCAGGAGCCCCAGCGAATGTGATGCAGATTGTTGCTGTCCGCCGCAAGCTGCTTGACCTGCCGGTTGAACCACCGCTCCTTTTCTCGCGTGAAGCGATCACCACCGCTGGCGTAGGTATCCACCCACATCACCGTGCGCCTGGGTCCGAGCACCCGCAGGAGCTCCTTCATTCGAGATGCGGTTGTTCCTCGATCGATCCACCGCATGTCATTGGTTCCGATGGCGACCACCACTGTCGCCGGAAGTTGATCAAGTTCCTTCGCACGCTTGGCTTGCGCGATCGCCCAATCCAGCCGCTTCCCTCCGAAGCAACGCACCGTGGGGGTCCATCCATCCTCACGTAGCGCCCGCTTCAACGGCTTTCGCCCATTACGGGTCAACGAATCACCGATCACCAGCACCCGGCGCCCTTGACCCGGTCCAGGCGTCGTATTCAGAGAGTTGGGCCAGATAGGCCCACTGCACGCCCGGGCGTCTCCCCCGGTGGACCATTGCGGGTCCTTGCGCGGACCCGGCTCATCTGCGGCCGCCAGGCTCCCCTGCTGACCGGCCAGGCAAACAACGGCAGTGGTCAGGATGACCACAAGGCGACGAGGCACCCGCCTAGTATCACCCGAGGACGGGGACGACGATGGACTGGCCCGGCACCACAGGTGTTGTGCCGAGGTCATTCATTTGACGAATCTGCCGAACCACTCCCCGCGGATCGCTGCCAGGGGCCACCTCGCGGGCTATCCCCCACAGCGTTTCGCCCGCCTGGACCACCACGACCTGCTCAGCCGGCGAGTTCGACGCCTGCGAATCAGACCCTGACGCGCCGGCCACCTGACCGGCCCCGATAACAATCGCACCCAAGGCCGCTACGGACGCTGAGAAGGCGACCAGCCGACCTCGCCTGGTCAGCCGCAATGCTGGATCGCTCCTGCTGACTCGATGCCTGTCATCACGTGACCGAGTGCCTCGGGGGGAAGTCCGCGTATCCATCGCTGTACCTTTCCTAGAGCCGAATTCTCTTTCGAACGTCTGTACGATCGAACACATGTTCGTTTTCTACCATGCTCCGCCCGACACACCCTGCATTTATCGAACAGGTGTTTGATTTCGTGTCGTGGCTGCCGTAGTTTTCGAACACACGTGCAGGATGGCGTGGGGGTCTGACACCCACGCCTTGGCTAGCCCAGGAGGGCCCATGGCATCGACAGTCAGCGAACTTCCCGACGGCGAGCCTGACGGTGCAGGCCTCACACCCCGGCAGCAGGCCATCCTGCGGGTGATTGAGGACACCATGGCGGACCGGGGATATCCGCCGAGCGTCCGCGAAATTGGGCACGGTGTCGGCCTGACCTCCCCGAGTTCGGTGGCCCACCAACTCAAGACGCTCGAAGAATTGGGCTATCTGCGTCGCGACCCCCACCGGCCTCGCGCACTCGTCGTGGCGCGTCCAGCGGGCACACCCACCGGCTCCTCCACGGCGGACGTGACGCACATCGAGTCGCAGGCGCCTGGCAGCGCCGTATCGGTGCCTCTGGTCGGTCGTATCGCCGCGGGCGGGCCCATCCTCGCCGAGCAGCACACCGAAGACGTCATGCCCCTGCCCCGGGATCTTGTCGGCGACGGCGAGCTGTTCATGCTCACGGTGGTCGGCGACTCGATGGTTGACGCGGCCATTTGCGACGGGGACTTCGTTGTTGTTCGCAGCCAACCGACGTGTGACAACGGGGATATCGTCGCTGCGATGATCGACGGTGAAGCCACCGTCAAGACCTTCAAGCGGCGCGACGGTCACGTGTGGCTCATGCCGCACAACCCGGCCTACGAGCCGATCCTCGGTGACAATGCCACCGTTCTCGGGAAGGTCGTCAGCGTCCTTCGACGGATTCGCTGAGATTTCTTTCTCTCGTAAGACGCTCAGACTCAGCCGTCATCTCTGAGCCTCACCAGGGCCTGTCGAACGACCGACCCGTCCGTGGTGAACCACAACGGTGGCAGGGACGCACGCAACGCTCCCCCATATCCGGCCGTCGCCATGCGCGAATCGAGAACTGCTACCACGCCTCGATCAGATTCTGAGCGAATGAGTCGACCCGCCCCCTGAGCCAACAGCAAAGCCGCCCGGGTCAGCGCTACCTCGCGAAAGCCGGAGCGACCCTCAGCATCAACCGCGGCTTGCCGCGCGCTCATCACCGGGTCATCGGGCCGAGGAAACGGAATCCGGTCGATCGTCACTAGCACTAACGCGTTTCCCGGTACGTCGATGCCCTGCCACAGGGCGACCGTTCCCACCAACACGCTTTGGGGCTCGCTCGTGAAACGTTGCACCACCGGCGCGACCGACTCTCCGCGGCGTTGGACCAGCAGGGGCCCGAGATCACCAGAGTCCAGTCGCGAGCCCCACCGGACACGCAGGTAGTCCGCTGCCCGATCGACACCGTTCCAACTCGAGAACAACGCCAAGGTCCGCCCGCCCGCGGCTTCGATGAGGTCCGCGAGTTCGTCGAGTGCTTCCATCGATGCACCCTCGCGATTGGGCGGTGGCACGTGGCCCGCCACGTACAAGATTCCCTGCTGCGCGTAATCGAATCCGGAACCGACATCGAGGCACGTCGTGTCCGGTGCGAGCCCGAGTGCCGTCAGGGTCGGGGCGAATGAACCACCGGCTTTCAGGGTGGCACTCGTCAGGACCACCGGTTGCTCCGGATACAACGACTCGGCAAGAGCCTCGCCGACGCTTAAGGGTGCGATGCGCAGAACCGGCCCCCGACCACTGTCCTGCGACCACCACACAACATCAGAATTCGCGAGCGCGAGGAGTCGACCCGTCACGGCGAAAATATCCTCGGCACCGGCCCGGACTCGCTGGAGGGCGGCCGCATCGGTGCTCTCCTGGCTGGTTGCGGCCGGCGTAGCGGACAAATCGGCGGATAGATCGGCCGACAACGCCGACGCCAATGCCCGCGTGGAGTCCCGAATCCGCGCGAGGGCCAAAGACAAAGCCGGCGTCCACGCGGTGATCCGACCCGAGGTTGCCGCATCCGCTTCCGCAAGCTCATCGAGAGCAATCGCCACATCGTCGACCGCGTCAGCCAGCGAGCCCTCATCGTCACTCACCCGAGCGGCTTCGCCGACCAATCGCTCGAGGCCGGAAACCGACAACTCGCCGGTGACGGCGCTGGTGATCCGATCGACCAACTCGTGTGCTTCGTCGACTACGAGGGCCGATCGATCGGGCAACACCGGAACGCCTTCGATGGCGTCGATCGCGAGCAGGGCGTGATTCGTCACGACGATGTCCGCCTCCATCGCCCGAGCCCGCGCCTGGGCCGAAAAACATTCGTCACCAAACGCGCACCGGCTCTCGCCCACGCACTCTGCCGACGACACGGATACGGCTCGCCACACTCGAGAGTCGATCTCGGCATCGAGGTCATCCCTGTCACCGGTCTGGGTGTGTCCCGCCCACTCATGAACCATCGCCGCTTGCTCTTCCAGCGATCCCCGGGCCCGAGAGCCGATCTGCTCCTGCGAGATCAGCGACTCTTGACCGTCGGCCTCGCCCATTCGTTGCCGGCACAGATAGTTCTGACGCCCCTTCAACACCGCCCAGGAAACGTCCCCGCCTGCCTCGGCCAGGCGCGGCAATTCCCGCTCGATCAGTTGCCGCTGCAGAGCAAGGGTCGCAGTCGCGATCACCACCGGGCCCTTCTCGCGGGCCATCCGTGCCACGGGCACGAGGTAGGCGAGGGATTTACCCGTCCCGGTGCCTGCCTGTACGACGACGTTGTCGCCGGCGGAAAAGGCCTCCATCACCGCCTCGGCCATCTCACGCTGACCGACTCGGGACTGGCCACCCATCGACTCGACGATCGCCTCCAGGGTCGTCGACACCGAATCACTCATCGCATGATCGGTCACGCTACCCCGCGGCAACCGAATCGAGTTCGCGGGCAAGATCCTCGGCGACCCTGGCTTTCAGGTGGGAGCCGTGCTCTTCGTGATCTACCGAGACCACATCGCCCTCCCGGTACACCCGGGCTAACAGATCTCCGCGTTCGTAGGGCACGACGACATCCACGTCCACCAAAGTGCGGGGCAGGTCTGCGTCGATCGCAGCGAGCAATTCACCGATGCCCACGCCACTGCGCGCGGAAACGAGAACCGCGTGCGGCTCGTGGCGCAATACCTCCGCGGTGACGTTCTCGTCCGCGACGTCGGCCTTGTTGATCGCGATGATCTCCGGCACGTCCCCCGCATCGATCTCCGAGAGCACCTCCCGGACCGCGGCGATTTGCTCCCTCGGTACGTCGTCGGACCCATCGACAACGTGGACGATGACATCAGCGTCGCGAATCTCCTCGAGGGTCGAGCGGAATGCCTCCACGAGTTCGTGCGGGAGATGACGCACGAAACCGACGGTGTCGGACATCGTGATGTCACGACCTGCCGGCGTCCGGACTTTGCGCACCGTCGGATCGAGGGTGGCGAACAGCGAGTCGTCCACCAACACACCCGATCCCGTCAACCGGTTCAACAAGCTGGACTTCCCGGCGTTGGTGTAACCGGCGAGGGCGACCATCGGTACACCCGAACGGCGACGAGCGTGTCGTTGGGTCGCTCTGGTGCGATCCATAGTGCGCAATTGCGATCGGATCTTGGCCATTTGCGACCTGATCCGGCGACGATCNGTCTCGATCTTCGTTTCGCCTGGTCCGCGCGTTCCCACGCCACCGGTGGCACCACCAGCGCGACCGCCCGCCTGCCGCGACAGCGACTCACCCCATCCCCGCAGACGGGGCAGNAGGTACTGCATCTGCGCCAGACTGACCTGCGCCTTACCTTCTCGACTGCGCGCATGCTGAGCGAAGATGTCCAAGATGAGCCANGTTCGGTCGACAACTTTGACCTTCACGATGTCCTCAAGAGTCCGCAGTTGACCGGGNCTNAGTTCACCGTCACAGATGACCGTNTCCGCNCCGCTGCTGCGCACGAGATCNCGNAATTCGTTGGCCTTTCCCGACCCCACGTANGTCGCTGGGTCCGGTGCATTNCGACGTTGCACCACNCCNCCNACCACGGCCGACCCCGCNGTTTCGGCGAGTTGTGCNAGTTCTCGCAGCGATCTCTCCGCTTGACTCAACGTTCCTGAGGTCCANACCCCNACCANCAGCACCCGNTCCAGNCGNACGCGGCGGTACTCGACCTCCGNAACATCCTCGAGTTCGGTCGATANGCCCCCCACGCGCCGAAGGGCCTGGCGATCGAGGAGTTCCCCTTCGCCTANCGTCAGNTCCGTCNGCTCCGTNGGCTCCGTCACCNCCACCGCCCGCCTACACGCCGCGGGGCCACTGCACCGTGCCGCGAGCCACAAGTTCGGCCGGGCCGCGCAGCACCAGCGGGCCATCCGGNTCNATGTCCACCCACACGGTCCCCCCGGGCACATCTACCTGGAACGAACCCGTCTGGTCTCCAGCCTCCACCCAGGCAACGGCACACGCACCCGTTCCGCAGGAGCGCGTCTCACCGACACCTCGTTCATGGACCCGCATGCGGACATGCCCAGGTGCCACGCGTTCGGCGAACTCGACGTTCACCCCGTCGGGGAAGGCCGCTGCCGGAGTCACCACCGGGGCTTGTGCCAGGGTTTCGACATCGGCGTCCAGCGACTCCACGAAGACCACGGCGTGCGGATTGGGCACTGATACCTGCACCGCATCCCATCTCCGTTCACCGAGTGCCACCGACACTTCCGGTGCGCCGTCCGGCATCGTCGCAACACCCATGCTGATCGCGATCTCTTCAGCCTCGTGTCCGCGAACATGTGCCTCCGCTAGTCCGCCACGAGTCGCCACAACGGTGGTTCGGCCGGTCAGGGAGCCTGTCGCGTGCAAATACCGGACGAATACCCGCGCCCCGTTGCCGCACATCTCTGCGATGGAACCATCCGCATTCCGATAGTCCATGAAGAACTCGGCCACGTCGGCGAAGGACGCGAACTCCGGATCGTTGGCGCAGCGAACGACTCGGAGTACCCCATCCGCACCGATTCCGCGGCGCCGATCGCATATCCAGCGAACCCGCTCAGCCGACAGTTCCAGCTTTCCTTCGAGATCGGGAAGGACGACGAAGTCGTTTTCCGTTGCGTGACCCTTCACGAAGGGGATGTCGGCGACGCGCGTCATTCGTTCACCCTAGTGCGCGGTGCCCCTGCGCTCGAACCTTAGAACGCAACCGCAGCTCCCAGCGACCACAGCCGCTACGGTGGCTACAGCCGCGCAGCGCAAGCAACGATCGCGTCAACGAAACCCGCGTCATCATGGTTGTTCCACTCGATGCGCTCATCACGAAGGAACCAGCGTTGCTGTCGCCGCGCGAACTTTCGCGTGTCGTCGATGGTGCGCTGCCGAGCCTGCTCTTCGCTGCACTCACCGGCAAGGAAATCCAGCACAGGTCCGTATCCGAGGGCAGCAGCGGCAGTCGGGGCATCCCGAAATCCGGACGCTTCGAGTCGACGGACTTCATCGACGAAGCCGTCGTTCCACATGACATTCACTCGATCCTCAATGCGGCTATCGAGGCGGTCTCGATCCATGTGAACGCCGAATCGGTGCACCGGATACACATCTTCCGGCACAGGCAGGTGAGCGACGAACGGCTCTCCCGTCAATTCGATGACCTCGAGGGCCCGCACGATCCGCCGTCCATTGTTTCTTTCGATGGCCTGCGCCGCATCAGGGTCTATGGCGTGAAGCTCATCGTGAAGTGCCGGAGCGCCTACTTCACTCAATCGAGCCTCCCAGCGTGCTCGGACGTCAGCATCCGTACCGGGAAAATCGAGTTTCTCCAGAACCGCACGGACGTACAGTCCACTGCCGCCAACAACGAGGGCAGTCGCGCCTCGTCCTCGGACATCGTCGATCGCCTGACGTGCCCTGTCACGGAACTCCACGACGCTCACGGCCTGGTCGACCGGCCAGACGTCGATCATGTGGTGGCGGACCAACCGTTGGTCTGTCTCGTTCGGTTTGGCGGTGCCGATATTCATGCCGCGGTATGCCTGCATGGAGTCGGTGCCAACTATCTCGGCTTCCATGGCCTGGGCCACACGCAACGCCAGGGCGCTCTTGCCGGACGCGGTGGGCCCCACGATCGCGATAACAGCGGGCTGGGCTGCCTCGCTCATGTAGCGGGGGCGCCGATTCCGGGCATTCCCAGTGGCACACCCGGCCACGTTCCGGGCGACCCTTCGCGTCGATACACATCGATGACCTCATCGGCTACCAGGTGGTGCGGGGCCGCGTAGGTCACCACGGCCGTCACCAGGTCCCCTTCGGCTATCGGGTCCAGGCCTTCCGTCGCGATGTGAACGAGTCGGTTGTCCCGTGCCCGACCGCTGGCGCGCATGGTGCGCTCGTCCTTACGGCCCTCGCCTCCCGCGATCAGCACCTCTACCGCCTCACCCTCCAAAGACCTGTTCTCTCCCCAGGCGATCTCGTTGACCAATTCCACCAGACGGGTGTAACGCTCCTGCACCACATCAGGATCCACCTGCTGTGGCATCGAGGCTGCGGGGGTTCCGGGTCGCTGCGAGTACTGGAACGTGAACGCACTGGCGAATCGCGCCTGTTGTACGACATCCATCGTCGCCAAAAAGTCTTCTTCGGTCTCACCGGGGAAGCCGACGATGATGTCCGTCGTAATGGCTGCATGGGGCAATCGGTCGCGAACTTTGTCGAGGATTCCCAGGTAGCGATCACTGCGATAGGACCGCCGCATGGACTGCAGGATTCGATCGGATCCAGACTGCAGCGGCATGTGCAGGGCGGGCATGACGTTGTGGGTCGTCGCCATCGCGTCGATGACGTCGTCGGTGAAGTCCCGTGGGTGCGGGCTGGTGAACCGCACGCGCTCGAGACCATCAATATCTCCGCACGCTCGCAACAGGTCAGCAAAGGCGCCACGGTCGTCGAACTCGACGCCGTACGCGTTGACGTTTTGACCCAGCAGCGTGATCTCGACGACCCCATCGGCCACGAGCGCTTCGATCTCCGCCAGGATCTCGCCCGGTCGTCGATCCTTCTCCTTGCCGCGTAAGGACGGAACGATGCAAAAGGTGCACGTGTTGTTGCACCCCACGCTGATCGACACCCACGCCGCGTGGGCCGATTGTCGCTTCGTCGGTAGATCAGACGGGAACACCTCGAGGGCCTCTTCGATTTCGATCTGGGCCATCTGCTGGACCCGCGCGCGCTCCAAAAGGATAGGAAGCGAGCCGATGTTGTGGGTTCCGAAGACGACATCGACCCAGGGCGACTTCTCCACGATGGCCCCCCGATCCTTCTGCGCAAGACAGCCGCCAACAGCAATCTGCATATCCGGGTTCTGCCGCTTCAAAGGCGCCAAGTGGGACAGATTGCCGTAGAGCCGGTTATCGGCGTTCTCTCGGACGGCACACGTGTTGAAGACGATGACGTCGGCGTTCTGGCCGTCGGAGACCGGCACGAACCCGGAATCCTCCAGTAGACCGGANAGTCTTTCGGAGTCGTGNACNTTCATCTGACAGCCGTAGGTCCGCACCTCGTAGGTGCGGGCGAAACCCGTGTCGGACAGCGCTGCCATGAGTGTGAGCCTAGAAGAGGGTCCGGCAGTTAGGTGAAGCCCGGCACCACGATGGAGTCCGAGTCACACGTGTGCGCTGACGCCGACGAAAAGCCTTGACGTAACCGCTACGGTGAAGAGGTCACGTGGTCAACGTCTCCCATGGAGGCCGCCATGTCCCCTCGCGTCTCTCGTCGAACCGCCCTGAAGGCCATGGGAGCGATGGCGACCCTTCTTGCGCTCCCGAACGCACGATCTGTTGCCTTCGCGGGAAGTAATCCCTTCTCGACCATCACGTTCGACCCGAATGAACGCCGGACGGTGGCAATCGTCGGCTCGGGGGTTGCCGGCCTGACGGCCGCGTACCTCGCGGCCAAGGCCGGGTTCCGGGTGGTGGTGTTCCAGGGTGATGATCGCTACGGCGGCCGCAGCCTGACCGTTCGTCCCTCCGATGCCGCGTATCGCGAATGGTGGTTCGACAAGTACAACCCGCACCGCCTGTTTCCACGGATGTATGTCTCGTCCTACCAAGAGAGTGATCGATCACCGGACCCTGCGCCGCAGGTCGCAAACATGGCGATCGAGACGTGGCCGGGCACCAACGAGCCTGTCGAACTCTTCCTCAACGCCGGGCCCGGACGCATTCCGAGCAATCACTCCGCGCTGTTGGACCTGTGTCAGGCCGTCAACGTGCGCCTCGAGCCCTACATATTTCTCTCCGGGTCGAATCCGCCAGGCGCTGCGCGGCGGCGAAACGCTGCACAACGACTACGCCAGCAAGGTGTATGCGGACGCTGCCATGACCATCGCCTGGCAATACATGCCCGGTCAGGTTGGAGGTTGGGGCGATGAGACCTACATCAACCAGGCCGAGATCTACCGACGCATCACCAACCTGCCGCGCGGCCGCGTCTATTTCGCGGGTGACACCCACAGCCAAGTGCCGGGGTGGCAGGAAGGCTCCGTGGACTCCGCACGACTCGCTATCGCGTCCATCCTCAGCGGAAAGCCCTCCACCGACCCGGACCTGTATTGATCCGGGTCCTAGACGTCTGCGTGCGCCGCCTCAGATCCGTAGCGTCAGGTGAGCAGCGTTAGGACGCACCGACGGGTTCGCGTGACTCGTCCTCTTCGGCAACTTCCTCGTCACCTGGCTCAATGGTGACGGTGGGCAGGATTCGCTCCAGCCACCCGGGCAACC
>FUFK010075282.1_pt1 | contig 19543 bp, 20 predicted proteins | sample 1021851 | NCBI WGS metagenome assembly FUFK01 (sample SAMEA51879418, study PRJEB19060) | metagenome
AAGAATAAAGTCACCATCCCTTTCGGATGACCAAAAAACCATGTATCGTTTGTTGTAAGATTTTTTTGATTACTCATAAGTACGAATTACATTAGCACATTATGGAAGATAAATTTACATATCCAGGAATTTTTTCACGTCTTATGTCTTTTACTTACGACATATTTCTTGTGGCTGCTTTGTGGTTTTTATTTGGTTTTGTTTTTCTTGGTATTTACAAACTGATAATTTCCGACAGCGACTATTTCCCCCCACCTATAGGTGCCTTAATAATACTTCTAACGACAGCAAGTTATTACGTTTACTTTTGGTCTAATGGTCGAAATACCTTGGGTATGAGTACATGGAATCATGAAATCATCAATGATGATGGCTCAAAGCTATCAGGAGCAGCTGCTTTAAAACGCTTCTTGCTTTACTTGCTTGTAAGTGCAATCGGAATGCTTTGGATATTATTTGATAAAGAAAATAAATGTCTACCAGATAGGATTCTCAAATTAAAAATTGTTAAAAAAAGAATCGCTTCCTAAGTAAGAAATACATCAAAATTAGCAATATCGGGAATGCTTGCAGATAGTATGGCAGCATAAATACTGAGATTGAGTCTGCAAAGACAGATTCAACAAACTGATAGATCAGACAAGCTCCAAAGCCATAAATTAAAATGCGATTTACATTCAGAGCTTTTGTAAAAGATATCAGAATTTCTAAACCAACTAAGAAAATTACCAAATAGGAGAGAAAATTTAAGCTCCTTCTAAGTAATTCTGTTTTAGAAACAAGACTAAATTTTTCAAATGATGAGGTTGAGTTTTGTATTAACTGTGAAAACGACAGTTGCTTTACATTGCTATTATAATTTAATTCACTGAATGCCCCACTATATTGATCTTTAAGTTCCAAAGAACCCTCATCATTAAAACTTATGGCAAGTTGTTCTGAAACCATAACAAAATTGCNGTCGTCTATTTTTTCAATCTCAATTATTACAGGNTGATTGCTGCCGGAGGATGTTACTTTTGATTTTCTAAAATCTTCAGCTTTTTTGGTCAGTTCTGGTATAACAAATTCGTGTGAGGCTANGCTCAATAAAATAACTGGTAGAAAAATTATTAATGCATATTTAATTTTATCTAGTCCTGCTTGTCGCACGGTATTAAATGCTCTTAAAAAACTAGCATCCACAAAAATAGCAAGAAATCCAACAACAGCTGCAAGATAGATAAAGCTCCTCATTCGATAAGGTTCTGTTGCAACTGAATAAAACAAAGCATCTAGCAAGCTGTAGTTTTCATTTATGTTGTCAATCTCAGCGAAAAAATTAAACGAAAAATCAATGGCTGAAATTATTAAGAGTGCCCCAAGAAATGAGAGTATAGATTTTTTAAAAATATATTTATAAGCCTTCATAGCCGAATCCTTTTTTTACGCTTTTGCTGGTTAAGCTAAAAATTAAAATTAAAACTATGAAATGCATCCAATAAAAATTAATTATCAGAGCTTCAAAAGAATTTACGCTTACATCAAATGCTGATATTGCTGACAAGAGGTAGAGAATATTAAAAATCGCTAAAAAGAAATAAGTCTTTTCTCTACCAAAAAAAGCACTGTAACTCGAAAATATTACCGAAAAAATAAATGAAATTACGCAGAAGATGGGCAAAGTAAATCTTACAAAGATTTCTTGGACATTTTCCAGCGTTAATTCGCTAAATAATGCAATTGTTGAAATATATTCTTCAGAAGAATAATCAGCAAATGGAATATCAGCTTTCTTAAACTTAGAAATAAAATTTCTCTCGTTATCAAATAGAAAACCATCATACAAAACTAAACTTGCTCCTGAAGCGGTATCTTCAATAACACCAGTAGTGCCATAGATAAAAGTGTCTATAGACTGAGAGTTAATAAAAATTAAATCTCGATAAATATCATTATCTTTATCACCAAAAACGTTGAAGGTATCCGGCTGTAGAGCCACCAAACCATTAGNTGCAAAAATTTTTGAAGCAAATGAATTATCTTTATCTAGCAAATCTTCNCCTTTACTGGTGAAGTAAGGCGCTAAAAATGTGCTCAAAAGAACGGAAATAGAAAATATGCCTAATATTAAGTATTTTTGACTGGCTAGCAGCCTACCAGTTGTCATCGAGCCAGCAGTTAAAACGGCTTCATGATTCCTAAAAAGTGGGGTTAAAACAAAACCCATAGCCAAAAAAACACTTACTGGAAACACTAAATTAATTAAACCTGGGGAAAATAAAACTAATGCAAATAATATGTTTTCAGCTGAAATTCTGCCCACTTCTGCCTGTGAAAGAAACATATTGAACCGAGAAAGTAAAACTAATCCAAAAAGGACTAGAGAAACCCAGCAAATGTTTACTATAATTTCCTTACTGATATAACGTGAAATAATCACTTCTTAAGAATATCAAAAAGGAGAAAAAATGGCATTCTATAAAGCACTTGAAAAAATCGAACTGAAAAAATATTCAGAAGCATCTGATGATAACTTTGGTGTAGTTTTCTATTCAAAAGGATCATTAAAAACAACAAAACTATTTGACAGTGAAGTCAAAGGAAAAGTTTCAAACTTTTTTGAGGATGAATCGAAAGCATCACTGATGGTTTCAAAGGAATTTTCTGGTTTATCTCGAGACGTCCTTTTCGTCAGAGATTTTGATAAGAAAAAACCTGAACATAAAAAAGAGAACTGGTTGATGGGAGTATTCGCGCAATTAGATAAATACAATGTTGAATCGGCAAGTATTTTTGCTGATACCTCAATGCATATTAAAGATAAGAATTTTGCTTTCAACATTGCAAAATATGCAGAAAAATCTGCTTATCGATATACAGATACAAACCCAAACACGAAAAAGGATGCCAAATTAAAAGAGTTAGATATTTGTGTTGAAAAAAGTAGTGCTGCTTTGAAGCGTTCAGTGGAATTAGGTTACAACGTTGGTCGAGGTGCTAATACTGCCAGAAATCTAGGCAACAGACCAGCAAATCATGCCACNCCAACTTACATTGCAAATCAAGTGGTTGAATTGAGNAAAGCTGTTGGTGGTTTTAAGGTNGATGTCCTTGAAGAAAAAGATATGAAGAAACTTGGAATGGGATCATTATTATCAGTTTCAGAAGGAAGTGTTGAGCCAGCNAANTTAGTCACAATGGAATACAAAGGTGGCAAAAAAGGAGCCAAACCAATCGTTCTNGTTGGNAAAGGTGTAACGTTTGATACNGGTGGTATAAGTTTAAAACCTAGCCCAAAAATGGATGAAATGAAATGGGATATGTCTGGTGCAGGCTCAGTAATTGGGACAATGTGCGCGGTTGCAGCTTCAAAGCTCCCAGTCAATTTAGTTTGTGCCGTGGGTTTGACAGAAAATATGCCAGCGGGCAATGCCACAAAACCAGGCGATGTTGTAACTTCAATGTCAGGCCAAACTATTGAAGTACTAAATACTGATGCTGAGGGCAGATTGGTCTTATGCGATGTCTTAACCTACATAGGAAAGTACGATCCAAAAGTTGTTATAGATACTGCAACTTTAACAGGTGCTGTAATAGTGGCGTTAGGTAATGTTGCTGCAGGCGTTATGGGCAATGATCAAAAACTAGTCGACAAAATTCTTGAAGCAGGTCATGCCTCTGGAGAGAAAGCATGGCAATTACCCCTATGGGATGAATATCAAAGCTATTTAGATTCAAATTTTGCGGATATAGCTAATATTGCCCCTGGCAGAGCGGCTGGAACAATCGAAGGGGGATGTTTTATCTCAAGATTTACCGAGGACTATAAGTGGGCTCACATCGATATAGCAGGAGTGGCAGATATTGGTGACGGCAAAAATAAAGGCTCAACTGGTAAACCAGTTGGACTCTTGTTTGAGTATGTAAATAGTAATCGTTAATGGCAGCAACTTTTTTTTCAGGNTTTAAAGATGAACAATCGGCTTTGGCCTTTTTGCTAGAGCAAATTTATGAGGGCTTTCAGATGCAAAACTCAATATGTGTCGTATTAAAAGATGAAAAACATTGCAATGAGTTTAAAGAAGCCCAACAACTAAAGTATTTTGAAAATGGCAAGATAGAGTATCTTTACGACGGAAACATCTCACTATTAGATAGCAAACCAGCTGATGAGTTTGATGAAATTCATATTCTGAGTGATAAGGTTTTAGAACTACCGACAAGCGTATGTGAAAATGTTTACGTGTANACAACTCAAGCCGANGAAGACATNACAAAAGCATCNCGTGAGCTTTATGCTAATCTGAAGAAGAACAATTTCGATNTAAGTCACGAAGCAGTTTAATGGAAGCACAATATTCACCCATACAAATTGAAGAAAAATGGTCAAAAATTTGGGCTGACCGTGAATTAGAAAAACCAGGTTCTGAAGACCACTTTTCTCAGATTATTCCCCCGCCAAATGTTACAGGCACACTTCATATGGGCCATAGCTTTCAATACGCCATCATGGATTTTTACACCAGATACCACCATATGAATGGCACCGATTCTTATTGGCAAGTTGGAACAGACCATGCTGGGATAGCTACACAAATGGTAGTGGAAAATAATTTACTGAATGAAGGCAAATCTAAAGACGACTTAGGCCGTGAAAAATTCCTCGAAGAAGTTTGGAAATGGAAAGATTACTCAGAAGGTGAGATTTCAGCTCAGATGAAAAGACTAGGTATTACCGTAGAGTGGGATAAATACAGATTTACTTACGACGATGATTTTTGCAAAGGCGTTAACAAGGCATTTGTTGAACTCTACCGCAAAGATAAAATTTATCGCGGCTATCGTTTGGTCAACTGGGATCCATCTTTGAAAACTGCCGTTTCAGATCTTGAAGTAGTCCGACAAGAAAAAGATGGTGTGCTTTGGCATATTTCCTATCCACTAGCAGATTCAGATGAGGTTCTTATTGTCGCAACGACAAGACCAGAAACCATGTTTGGTGATATGGCCGTAGCTGTGAATCCCAAAGATGATAGATTTAAACAACACATTGGTAAGTACGTTGAATTGCCCTTTGTCGGCAGAAAAATTCCAGTGATAGGGGATGAATACGTAGATATGGAATTTGGAACNGGNTGTTTGAAGATTACACCAGGNCATGACTTCAACGATTACGATATTGGTAAAAAATATGCGTTGCATGAAGTGGATGGCGTAGTACAAACCTCAGATAAGCTTGAGGATTTTGCCCCAATAAATATTTTTACCGACGAAGCTTTCTCAAATGATATGGTTCCAGCACCATTTAATAACCTTGATCGTTTCAAGGTGAGAAAAGCTGTTCTAGAAGAACTAAAAAATAAAGAATTACTTGTTAAAGAAGAAAAACATCACATAAGTGTTCCTAGAGGAGAAAGATCTAACATAGTCATTGAGCCAAAACTTAGTTATCAGTGGTACGTAAAAACAGAAGAAATGGCCCAAAAAGCTAATGATGCTGTAAATAAAGGTGAAGTAGTTTTCCATCCTGGTAATTGGGATAAAACCTACTTTAATTGGATGGATAATATTCAAGATTGGTGCATCAGTAGACAAATTTGGTGGGGACACCGCATTCCTGCCTGGCATGATAACGAAGGTAATACTTATGTTGGATACGACGAAGATGAAGTNCGTGAATTTTATCAACTTGATGCACGTGAACTTACGCAAGAAGAAGATGTTNTGGATACTTGGTTCTCAGCCTCACTATGGCCTTTTGGTTCATTAGGTTGGCCAGAAGATACTGCGGACTTTAAAAAGTTTTTTCCAACCACTTTATTAGTTACTGGTTTTGATATTATCTTTTTCTGGGTAGCCAGAATGATGATGATGAGTTTAGAATTCACAGGCAAAGTCCCATTTAAAGACGTTTATGTGACTGGTTTGATCAGAGATGAAAATGGTCAAAAAATGTCAAAATCTAAAGGTAATATTATNGATCCAATTGATCTTATCTATGGGATTAACCTAGAAGATTTGGTTACTAAAAGAACATCTAATTTAATGCAAGAAGGCTTAGCAGAAAAAATTGAGCGTAAAACCCGCAAACAATTTCCTAATGGTATCGATTCATATGGGACTGATGCTGTACGTATGACATTTTACTCATTGGCGACTCATACCAGAGATATCAGCTTCGAGCTTGGTCGATTAAAAGGATATAGAAATTTCTGTAATAAAATCTGGAATGCTGCACGTTTCATCAATAATTACCCGATGGAATCTAAGGAATTCGTTGCAAAGAATGATTCCGATAAATGGATTGAAGAGGAATTTAATAAAGTCACGGAGCAAATTCATAAAAACATTGCTGAATACCGTTTGGATTTTGCGGTCAATGAAGTTTATGAATTTTTCTGGGGTAAGTTCTGCGATAAATACATTGAAGATTGTAAAGCATCGGGTGAAACAGCAAATCTTCATCCAATGTTAAAGAAAATTTTACTCATGATGCACCCCTTCTGTCCTTTCATCACAGAAGAAATTAATGAACTAGTTTTTAAAGATGGTTCATTGATGGATCTTTAAAAAACAATAAACGTCCCTACAACTGTTTGATGGCAAGAACATTATTAATAGGTGCTAATTCCACAATAGCTCAAGCATTACAAGAAAACTCTGAGAGGGAATTTTTGACTTTTTCTCGATCAGAAGGAACTTTAAATCTNGATGGCGATTTATCTGAGCTAGATGACGTATCAGATATTGATGGGTTAGTTTATTTTCCTGGCACAATAAATCTGAAACCTTTCACGATGCTGAAAGAAGAAGATTTTCTTAACGATTTTAAAATTAATGTCCTNGGTGCATCTAAAGTNGTGAAAAAAGTTATCAATAAACTCAAAGAGGCNGANGGTGCAAGTGTAGTATTTATATCAAGCGTGGCAGCAAATATTGGCTTACCGTTCCATGCCAGCATAGGTGCTTCTAAGTCAGCCTTAGAAGGTATGGCTAGAGCTCTNGCGTCAGAATACACTAACGCAAAAGTNTGCTTTAATGTGGTNGCACCNTCTNTAACAGAGACNAATCTTTCAACCAANCTTTTAAAAACCGACCGACTGGTTGAGGCAAGTAAAGAGAGAAATCCAATGAAAGAGATCGGTGATCCTAAAAAAATTGCTAAAACAATCGATTTTTTACTGGATGCTCACAATAACTGGATGACTGGACAAGTTGTTCGTGTTGACGGTGGGATGAATAACCTTAAATAAATTTAATCAATAAGTTTATTTGGGTCTTTTTGAGAAACTTCCCAACGCTTTCTAAGATAATTACAATTTTCACATGAACTTGCTGGTTTAGGCATATTCCCATCCAAAGTATTAATAGCATTCATCACTGCATCCTCTACCCAGCTATCATCGCATTCTAATCTAACCAAATGTAAATCAAACTCTAATCTTTGGTTGAACATAGGCTCATTCTTCTTCCCATTGTAGTAGACAAGGTATGCTTCAGGCGCAACATCAAAGCCATTTTTTCTAAATAGCCACTGGTACATTTCTAATTGTCTTTGATAGCCTTTTGCATATTCCCACTTTGAATAAGTATCTTCCCAATCAAATACATTCTTAGACGTAGACTTCACATCGACTACTATTAATTCTCCATTGGGTTTCTGCCAAACATCATCGACTGCACCACCAAAATTATAGCCAGCATTTTCATCTATATATCTAATACCCTTAAAATTATTGCGCCATTCATCCATTTTCTCATGCGCAAATGGCACGGCATCTATACCATGCTCAATAAATAAAGGATGAGGTTCTGCTTTTGCCCTATAGTGATCAAATTCATTTTTACAAAGATTATCGACTGCACTATTTAAGGTAAAAGGTANGCTTGGTGGTCTAATTTTATGTTTATAGGCTAAATAAAAACATCTTTGGCAGTTTAGATGTTGCTCAACAGCTGATCTACTAATTTTATGCATCTTTTAACATCTCAATATGAGGAATATTATCTTCTAAGTATTCCTCACTAGCTTTAATAAAGCCAAACTTTTCGTAATATTTTTCTAGATAGCACTGAGCTGAAATTCTNATAGCCCTNGATTCTTTNTCNCAGACTAAATNNATNGCNTTNTTNATTAGTNNCTCTGCNNAACCNNGNTTTCTATGGCTNTTCTTTGTGACAATNCGNCCNAGNGANGGNTCNNNAAATCTTGAGCCAGCTGGGTTTACTCTGAGGTAACAAACTATCTCACCTGCATCCTCAATCCACATGTGTTGCGCTTCCTTATCCTTATCGTCTAAGTCAGGATACGGACAATCTTGTTCGACAATAAAGACGGCTATTCGCAACTGAATTATTTGATAGAGTTCAGCCTTGTTTAATTCCTCAAAACTTTTTATTATGACTGGTCTCATTTGATTGGACATAAAGAAATTATGAAAGAAACTGTTTACGATTACAAAGTAAAAGACATTAACGGCAAAGAAGTTGCTATGTCAGACTTCAAAGATAAAGTTTTGCTAATAGTAAACGTTGCTTCAACTTGCGGCTTTACTCCGCAGTATAAAGGCCTGCAAGATTTATATGAAAAATACTCAAAAGATGGTTTTGAAGTGCTTGCCTTTCCCTGCAATCAATTTGGCTCACAAGAAAAAGGCAGCGAACGAGATATCAAAGAATTCTGTACCAACAACTATGCTGTCACCTTTCCAATCTTTAGTAAGGTTGAAATAAATGGCAATAAAGCAGAACCACTTTTTAAATTTTTAAAACAACAAATTAAAGGCTTTATGGGNACTGAAGCTGTGAAATGGAATTTTTCAAAGTTTCTTGTTAATAAAAACGGGCAAGTTGTGAAAAGATATGGCTCACTGGATTTTCCTGAAAATTTAGAAGGAGAAATTAAAGCCCTTTTAGGCACATAATAATCGCATCTTCTCTACCATTCTTAGTTTGATAATAATCTTTCCTGATAGAAAGTTCTTGAAAGCCGTTTCTGCGATAAAAATCCTGAGCAATTTTGTTTGATCTCCTCACTTCAAGCAAAATGGTCGTGATACCAGATAAGCTCATCCTCTTTTTTAAAATTTCCAACATGAAATTACCCACCCCTTGTCTGCGCATAGTCTCAAGCACAGAAATATTTTGCAAATGACATTCATCTACTACTTTGTTCGCTATACAAAAACCAACAATTTGGGAATTTAAGATAATGACAAAGCTTAAAGACCTTTGTTCAAGAATTTTTTCAAAAATATGTTTCGACCAAGGCGTTGGATTGGCATGAATCTCAATTTCCATCACATCATCCAAATGATGTTCAGAAAAATTTTCTATTATGTAGTTATTCGCCTGTGAATTTTGGTTTTCTTTTTTCAACAAAAGCCATCACACCTTCTATATTATCTTTTCGACCAACCATATCTTCTTGCAACTTGGCTTCGTCCTTAAGATTCTGTTCATAGGATTTATTAAAACTATCTCTCATCAAATGCTTGGTTTTATAAATTGCCCTTGGCGCTAACTCAGCGTAATGCCTTGCTATTTCCATTGCTGTTTCTAGGGCAGAGCCATCTTCGCAGACTTCTGAACACATTCCTAAACTTTGACACTCTTCAGCAGAAACTCGTTTAGCTTCAGCCGCCATTCTAAACGCTTGCTGATAACCAACCACTTTTGTTAATAACCAATTAGAACCGCCGTCTGGAATCAAAGCTATTTTAGAAAAACCAATTTGAAAAAAACTTGATTTTGCCATCACTGTAATGTCAGAACTTAAGTAATAAGCACAACCAATGCCTGCACAAGCACCCTCAACAGCTGCGATAACAACCTTATCCATATAAATCATATTATTTAAACCAACATGGTAGCCCTCGTTGAGCGCTTGCTCNACACTTTCCCAACCCATNCCNTCTTCTGAAGCNGCAGCAGTAATATCAGCGCCACCGCAGAAAGCACTTTCATCTCCTGTAACTATTACAGCCTTAAATTTAGGATCTTTTGCTTTTTCTGAGAATTCATTGAACATCATGACAGTTTCCGGATCTAATGCATTTCTTTTTTCAGGTCTATTTAATTTAATCACAGCAATGTTGCCATGATCCTCGAATAATACTTTTGGTTCACTCATTTATTTTTTCCGCGATTAGGTAGTTGTTTATTTTACTTAAGATTACTCCTGTTTTCTGAGCATCTTCTCTATAGAATTTTATAGTAGGTTTGGCATCATGTCTTGATTGAAAGAAAGATTTTTCCAACTCTTTCATTTGACTTTCATTAGGAGAAGCAAAAGATTGTTGATCTAACCAGATACGAATCATTTCTGATCTTTCAAAATAATCAAGTTCGGATAATTTATCTAAAAGCAGTCCATCCTCATCNCAAACATTTGCNAGCCTCTCCAGTAAAAAACGNTGATAGAGTGAACTCTGTTTTGCGAGCAGGTTTGCCATTCTTGCGGTATTTTTTTTCGCACCCGGCCAACGTTTTGAAATCTGAGGGATAATTTCGTTTCTCAAAAAATTACGACTATAAGCATTATCAGTATTGGATTGATCTTCAATAAAACTTAGCTTGTATTCTGTAGCTTGTTTAAAAATTTCTTCTTTTGTTAAATGCAATAATGGTCTAATAAAATCTTTGTCTTTTATTTTTAGGTGTCTTTGCATGCCAGTTAAGCCCTTCAGCCCTGTTCCTCTTAAAACTCTAAAAAAAACTGTTTCTACTTGATCGTCTAAATGATGACCTAAGATTATTACAGTCGCCTTATCAAAAGCATTGAAAATATCAAGTCGTGCTGATCTGGCTGCTGCTTCATACCCCTGACCAGATTCTTTGATTTCTACAGATTTACATAAAAAATTAATATTATGTTTTTTACAAAATTTTTCACAGTGTATTTCCCAGCCTGAGCTATCAGACTGAGTTTGATGATTTACATGAAGCGCTGTTAAACAATTTTTTTTGTTATGAGCTTCTAGAAATTGATTTGTTGCAGCTAGCACTAAAGTAGAATCAACGCCCCCACTGAAACCAACAATTATATTTTCAGCGTTGAGCAGAATTGATTGTTCTGATTTGTTGAAGAAGTCCACTTTAAACTCCGATGTTTTTGAACTTTTCGTATCTTTTAGCTGTTAAATCCTCTAAAGAGTGTTTTGAAAGCCCCTTTAATTCATCTAAAAAATATCTTTTTACGGCTTTATAAGTTTCTTCATGATTTCTGTGAGCTCCGCCAATTGGCTCTTTGACAACATGATCAATAATTCCAAGTTCAACTAAATTATCTGCATCTAATTTCAGAGCTTCTGCAGCTTCTTCAGCATTTTTTGCAGTACGCCATAAAATTGAAGCACATGCCTCTGGAGAAGCCACCGAATAAATTGAATATTCCAGCATACCAATTCTATCCGCAAGACCAATACCAAAACCACCACCTGAACCGCCTTCTCCAATTACTAAATTGACAACTGGAGTCTGTAAATCAGACATAATTTCTAAGCTTTTAGCTATTGCTTCGTGTTGACCGGAATGTTCAGCTTTTACTCCTGGATAAGCACCGGGTGTATCAATTAAAGTTAACACTGGTAAAGAAAATTTTTCCGCTAACTTCATTAATCTATTAGCTTTTCTAAATCCTGATGGGTGAGGCATGCCAAAGTTTCTTGAAACCCTATCTTCTGTTTCTCTGCCTTTTTCATGACCAATTAAGACGACTGGATAATTATCTAAAAAAGCAAATCCTCCAACTATAGCTTTGTCATCTTCACTCAAACGATCACCATGCATTTCTTCAAACCCATCAAAAACATTGGCAACATAATCCAGTGTATGTGGTCTGTTTGGATGTCTTGCAACTAGAACCTTTTGCCAAGGACTAAGATTTGCATATATTTTCTCAGTTTCTTCTTGTGATTGATGTTCTAATAAAGCAATTTCATCTGCTAAGTTTGCTGGGGCAGGTACAATTTTTTTGAGTTCCTCAATTTTTTCAAGGCATGTATAAATTGGTTGCTCAAAATCTAAATGTTGGTCCATATTTTAAAAAAGCTTATAGCTCTCATCTCCAAATAACTCGTTAATTTTTTCGAACGTACTATCCTCTAAAGAAATCTTAAAAGTGTCAACTTTTACTTCACTTGATATATTTAAATCATCGTCTTTTAAATTCAGCACTACGTCAATTCCATCAGGGTCATTCAGACTTTTAAGCTCTTCAAATTTACCGTTACCAAGCTCTTTTAATTGTTTTCTGGATACATCTAACCTGATTCTGGAAGTTACTGTTTTTCGCGCAACTTCAATTGGCATAATATCTGTAGCTCTTATTTTTATACCAACATCTTCAAAGTTTCCCCTGCGGTAGTCATCTGTAACTACTGTCCCTTTTATCATAACCACTGAATTTTCTTTAAATAGTGGTTTCTTTTCGTCATGCAATTCAACGGGAACTGAAACATCGATTAAACCTGTTTCGTCTGAAATTTCTAAAAATACAAATATGCTTGTTCCTTTTTTTACAATTCTTTTGTGATTAATGAGAGCAGGGATATATTTTTCGTTTGAAGTTGTCATCAATTTATTAATTGGCTGAATCTTTGAGGACAGTGTTTTACGTAATAGCGTAATTGGGTGTTTACTGTAATAGAATCCAAACGATTGCAATTCCATCTTTAATTTTTCAGATTCTGAAAAGGTTTCTAATTTATAACCTGTAACTTTTAAGTCCTGTTCTTCTGCAAACATTTCCATAACTGCAGATTCTTTTGTTTTAAACTTTTGTTCTGATGCTTCTAAGTAGCTTTTGATCGAACTGACTGCCTCATCTCTAGAACATATCTCATCAAACGCACCTGCTTTTGCCATGCTCTGCAATGCTCTAATACCACCTTTTCTAAGATCAACTCTTGAAGCAAAGTCCATAAGACTTGTGAATCTGCCATTTTTTCTCTCTTCACAAACTTCCTCTACAAATTTTTTACCAACATCTTTTAGAGCTGCTAACCCATATTCAATTTGATCCTTTTCATTAACCATGAATGTTGATTGGGAGCTGTTTATGTTTGGAGCTAGAATAGTCACGTCCATAACAGCACAATCTTTAACATGTGGTTCAAGCTTGTCTGTCTTGTCTTGTTCGGAAGATAAGACTGAAGCAATGAAGTGTGAGGGATAATGAGTTTTTAAGAAAGCTGTTTGATAAGCAATTAATGCATAGGCTGCAGAATGAGATTTATTAAAGCCATAACCTGCAAATTTCTCGATATTATCGAAAATCTCATTTGCTTTCTTCTTCCCAATGCTATTATTTTCACAACCATCTACAAAGACACTTTTCTCAGCTTCCATGACATCAGCCTTCTTTTTACCCATAGCTCTTCTTAAATTATCTGCATCACCCAAAGAGTATGCTGCTAGAACTTGAGCTGCTTCCATTACTTGCTCTTGATATACAAAAACTCCATACGTCTCATTCAGCACTTTCTTTAATGCAGGGTGTTGATAAGCAATACTTTCTCTACCATTCTTTCGATTTATATAATCATCTGCCATACCAGAATTTAATGGACCTGGTCGATATAGAGCCACTAGAGCTGTAATGTCTGAGAAATTTTCTGGCTTCATCCTTTTTATTAAATCCATCATGCCACTTGATTCAAGTTGAAAGATGCCTTTTGTTTTTCCTGAGCTTAGAAGATTAAAAACTTTGGAGTCTTCGTATGAAATATCATCCAAATTAAACTCAGGATTAATTTTTTGAACTGATTTAACAGCATTATTAATCACAGTTAGAGTTCTCAAACCCAGAAAGTCAAATTTCACCAATCCAACATCTTCTACATCATACATATCTAATTGTGTCGCCATTGAATTAGTTTCTAGATCATAGTGTAAAGGTGTAAATTCATGTATATCATTTGGTGCAATTACTACACCTGCAGCATGTTTTCCTATACTTCTTGCACAACCTTCAAGTTTTAATGATAGATCCAAAACCTCTGCTGCTTCTTCATTCTCTTTCCTAATTTGTTGCAATTCAGGTGACTGATCGATAGCTTCTGTAAGCTTTATACCTGGTGTTAAAGGTATCATTTTAGCTATCATATCTCCAAACCCATAAGGCTTACCTAGAATTCTTGTTACATCTCTGGTAACTCCTCGGGCTGCCATGGTACCAAGAGTTCCTATTTGTGCTACAGACTCAACACCATATTTATTTTGGACATATTCAATGACCTTATCTCTACCTTCAATGCAAAAATCTATATCAAAATCTGGCAATGACATTCTTTCAGGATTTAAAAAACGCTCAAAAAGTAGCCCATGTTCTAAAGGGTCTAATGCAGTGATGGATAACATATAAGCAACTAGAGAACCTGCTCCAGAGCCTCTACCAGGTCCGACAGGTATTTCTTGATCTTTTGCCCATTTCACGAAATCCATGACGATTAAAAAATAACCGGGGTAGCCTTTTTCTGTAATAATCTTTAATTCTTTTTCTAATCTTTCCTGATATAGATCTTTATCAAGTTTTTTATTTTCATTTAAAAATTCTTTGAGCTTATCTCTGGAAAGATCCTCTAAGTGTTCTGATAATGACTTGTTTTCTTGAACTTCATAAGAAGGAAGGTAATATTGCCCTTCTTCTAAAAAAACATTGCATAGCTTAGCGACTTCAAAAGTATTTTTTAATGGCTCTAATTCATGAAACTTTGCTAATTCTTCTTCTGTTTTAAAATACTGTTCACTTGAGACATTTGGATTATCAATTTCATCTTTCAGAAGCGTTGCGTTATTAATTGCAACTTTAGCTTGATGAGCTAGATGGTCTTCTTTTTCTAAAAAAAGAACATCATTAATTGCTACAGCTTTGATATTATTTTTTTTTGCAATATTGCATGCTAGGGCAGATGCAGAATCATAGCCGTCTTTTAAAAAATTCGATACACCAACAAATAAATTTTCTGCAAAAGCTTCAAGGTATTTTTTGTAGTGTTGATCAATCAATAAATCTTCTTTTTTTAAAGCAAGATTTCGTAAATTTGGCGATGATGAAGGTATTATGCAAACTATATCATCTGCATTATTAAGAATATCTTGCTCAGGTATACTTCTTTTCTCTGATCCAGATTTTACAAATGATTCTGTGCTGAGTTTAAAAAGCTTTTCTAAACCTTTTTTATTTTTTGCTAATAAAATTAAGTTTGAGTAACCATTGTTTACCTTGATATCAAAATCAACACCACAAATTGGCTTAATGCCTTTTATAAGAGCGTAATTATAAAATTTTACCAATCCAAAAAAGGTATTTTTATCAGCCAGCGTAACAGCAGGCATGCCTAATTCTACTGCTTTATCTACAATTTCATTTGTTTTGGGTAATCCACAGGAAATGCTGTAGTGAGATTTAGTTTGTAGATGAATAAAATTGGACATCATTAAATTTTAAAACTTTTTCTGTGAATGTTTGATAATCCCAAATAATTTATGGCATTTTTATGGTCTTTTGTTGGATAGCCTTTATTTTTTTCGAAAAAATATCCTTCATATTCCTTTGCATATTTGAGCATAAGCTGATCACGAAAATATTTAGCAACTATTGAAGCTGCTGCAATCTCTTGATGATTTTCATCACCTTTTATCATTGCTTCAGCATTTTTTAATCCTTTAGGAGTATGTATGCCGTCTATGATAATTTTTTCTGGTATAACAGGAAGATTTTCAATAGCTCTGATCATCGCAAGATGTGAAGCTCTTAAAACATTTAATTCATCAATTTCACTTGGCGAAGCTACGCCAATACCTACGTAGAAGTTACTTTTTATGTAACTAGCTTGTACTGCTCTGTTCTTTTGAGTGGTTTTTTTTGAATCTTTAAAAAAATATTCTGATTTATTTTTTCCAAATATTACCGCTGCCGATATTAAAGGTCCTGCTAAACACCCAATGCCTACTTCATCAACTCCTGCAATCTTCATAAAGTCTGTTACAAAAGAATTCTAAATTTGTTTTTTCTAATTTTGCCTTAACGGCTTGGATCATTTCTTTTCTGAACTCGTAATCGGCTAAATTTGAATTTAGATCATGAGCAATATTTTCAGGGGTAGCATTTGATTGAAGCAATTCAAAAAATATTTCTTCATCTGCAATAATATTTGGAATGCTAACAAATTCACTCATCATCAGATTCTTAAGAACTAGATGGTTAAACCAATTTGTTTTATAAATTACAGTGGTTGGCACTTCTGCTAAAAGAGCTTCAAGAGTTGCAGTGCCTGAACATACAACAGCCGCTTTGGCTTTTTTTAAAATTTCAGATGATTCAACATTAGCAAAAGTAATATTTTTATGCTTTTGAATTTTATCTTGAATGAGATATTTATCATCTTCTTTGTAAATTGTAATAATGGCTTTATATTTCTCTTCAAAATTAAATTGATTGAAACCATCAATCATAACTTCAAGATTATTTTGAATTTCTGCTTTTCTGCTCCCCGGCATTATGCAAATAATGTTTTCCTTGTCATCACTCTCAAAATCTTTTTGTTTATCCAATAAGGGATGGCCAATGCAAAATGCTTGTTTGTTGACATTAGCGCAATATTCAAGCTCAAAAGGAAATAAACAAAGCATGTAGTCAACATAATTAAATTGCTTTACTCTTCCAGGTCGCCAAGCCCAAACTGATGGACAGACTACGTGCACAGTTTTGATACCTTTTTTTTGTAGTTTTTTGTGTATCTCAAAATTAAAATCAGGTGCATCAATCCCAATAAAAATATCTATATTTTCGTCAATAAATTTTTGAATTAAGTTATTTCTGAAATTTATAATTTTTTGAAAATTAAGAATTGGATCAACAAGACCCATGATCTCAAGTATTTCTCTGTCTGTTGAAATATTTTTCTGTACTAGGGGGCCATCACCAACTCCAACAACCTCTAGATCTTCAAATTTTTCTTTGAGCTTTGAAAGAATTTTTGATCCAAGTAAATCACCCGACGGTTCAGCCGAAACAATACCAATCTTCAATTATCTCAAGACTCCCCTTTTAGAATGTTTAATTGAATCAATAAAAACCTTCAAATTATCATCTGACTTACATTCCTGATTAATTTTTTCAATTGCTTCTTCGACTTTCAAGCTTTCCCTGAAAAATATCTTGTATGCTTTTTTTAAATTTGTAATTTCTTCTTTTGTGAAACCTTTTCTTTCAAGACCAATAGCATTCAATCCTGCTTGTTTTGTAGGTGTTCCTGCTACTCTTGTAAATGCAGGAACGTCCATAGTTATATGAGAAGCTAAACCAGTAAAAGAGTAAGAGCCCAACTTACAGAACTGGTGGATTAATGTATAACCCCCTAAAGTAACATGATCGCCTAAAACAACATGTCCCGCTAAAGCTGAATTATCTACTAAGATGTTTTCATCACCAATAACACAGTCGTGAGCTATCATGACTCCAGGCATGATCAGATTGCTGTCACCTATTTTTGTATACCCTAAATCTGCCTCAGTTCCTCTATGAACTTTGCAAAACTCTCTAAATGTATTGTTTGCTCCGATTTCAAGTCTTGATTTCTCTCCTTTGTACTTCAAATCAGGTGTATCTTCACCAATTACACAAAACGAGAAAAATTTATTTCTAGGGCCAATATTGGTTGGTCCCTTAAGCACCACATGCGATTTCAATTCACATTGTTCCGCAATTTTTACATCTGGACCAATTACTGAGTATGGTCCTATTTTCACACTATCATGAATTGATGCTGATTCATCTATGATTGCGGTCTGATGTACATTACTCATTTAAACTTCTATCTGCGCACAAAATTTCAGCTGAGCAAACTAATTTTTCCTCAGAATATGCTGAACTTTTAAACTTCCAAATGCCTCTTTTTGAACTTATGACTGATGATTTGAATATCAATGTATCACCTGGCAGAACCTTTTTCTTAAATCTTACCTTTTCAACACCACATAATAAATACATTGATTTATCATTCGCAGCTTGACTCATAATGTGAGAACCAAGTAATGCACAGCTTTGAGCCATAGCCTCTAGTACTAATACTCCTGGCATTATCGGAAAATTTGGAAAATGACCTTTGAAAAAATCTTCGTCAGGTGAGACAAATCTTTTTGCTTCTATAAATTCATCGTTTACTTCTAATACTTCGTCAATAAAAAGGAAGGGCTCTCTGTGTGGTAGGCGTTTTCTTACTTCTAAGTTATCCATCATTTTTTAATTTTAGCGATAAATTTTAATGAATCTTTGTGTTTTTGTATTGGCATCACACCACTGTAGACACCAGCTTCTTTTAAAGATTTTGTAACAAGAGTTTTTGCCATAACTATGACATTATCGGCTATTTCTATATGTCCAACTATGCCAACTTGTCCTGCAATTTGACAATTTTTGCCAATCCTAACAGAACCTGCCATGCCTGATTGGCCAGCTATAGCTGTATTTTCACCAATATACGAATTATGTGCCACGTGAACATGATTATCGATCTTCACGCCATCCTCTAAGACAGTATTTCCTAATGCTCCTCTATCTACAGTAGATTTTGCTCCAATTTCAACATGATTACCTATTTCTACTCCTCCAAGATGTTGAATTTTATGCCAACCTTCTTTTGATGGGGCGTATCCAAAACCATCTGAACCTATAACAGCACCAGAATGGATAATAGAATTATTTCCAATTTTCGTACAAGAATAAATGGAAACATTGTCATGGATGATTACATTATCTCCAATCACGCAATTTGAATTTATTACTGTATTGGTTCCTATGGATACATTTTTGCCAAAAATAGTCTCTTGGCTTTCATTTTCTTTCGCATAGTTTTGATAAAAAATATTTGATGCCTCTGCGTATGCCAGATAAGGATCATCAACAATAATAAAATTTTTTGTATTGTTAATTTTTCCTGCTATTTCTTCNGTTGTAATAACTGCTCCAGCATTACTACTTAAACTATTAGAAAACTTATCTGNTCTTGTTNNANAGNATACTGAGTGCTTATTACATGTTTTTGAATCTTGGAGACTGGTAATTAGAGAATCAAGTGACCCTAGAGGAGTTCCACCTAATGAATTAGCTAGCTTCTCTAGAGTAATTGATTCCATTAAGATAGATTACTACTATTCAGACTTTTCGGTCAAAGCATTATCTAGATAAGCTATAACCTCTTCAGTAATGTCTAAATCAGGATCTGCATAAAGCAAAGCGCCTGGAGCAACTATCATTTCATATTCTTTTTGAGCTATTAATTCACCTAGCACCTTCTGAAAAGTAGGTGTTAAAGCTCCTACAACTTGCTGTTGTACTTCTTGGGCTTTTGTTTGAAGTTTATTTGATAAGAACTGAATATCTGTTTGTTTATCTTGTAATTGTTGTTGTAAATCTAATTTTTCTTCATCAGATAAAATTTCTTGATCTTTTTGAAATTTTTCGACTAATGCTTGTCCTTCTGCTTGAAGCAATTCTAATCTTTCTCTATCGGCAATAAAGCTTGCATCTTCATCAAGATTTTTAAATTCCTCTTTT
>FUFK010039724.1_pt1 | contig 19541 bp, 28 predicted proteins | sample 1021851 | NCBI WGS metagenome assembly FUFK01 (sample SAMEA51879418, study PRJEB19060) | metagenome
GTCGCGAATAACCCACAGGCGTTGCTGCAAAAGAACCTACAAAAAAAACTACCACCTCTGAAACCCTTTATTTAAAGGAGTTGTAGCCTTGTATGGAATAATGCTTTGAGGTTTATCATCTATCCAAACATCTATTCTTATGTTTGCATTTGCAACAGCTTCAAGTTTTGATCTAGTAGCATAAACTATTGGTATGTTCATATCTTCTCTAATATCATCTGCTATTTCTTTATATCTTTTAGTNACACAAAAAACATTATGCCCACNATCAATAAACATTTTTATAATATGATTCCACAACTGTTTATCTAAAGTATAAGTATCATCATAGTCTATGGCTACATTCATTACCTTGCAGTCCTTAAAGCTCGTTTTAATGCTTCATTAAATTTTCTAGGAAAAGTAAATCCAATGTATCTACCAGCAATCTCGTAGAAAGGAAATATAGGTTTATAGTTTACTGACTTCTTGAAACCAATTATTAATCTTGGTTTTTGCTCTTTCTTTTGTCTTTCATATACACCATCTACACCACCCAAATTACCAAAAAATTGTGATTTCTTTTTNATTAAACCACTTTTTTTACCAGTAATGTTTCCATACTGATTTAACCTTGCATTTTCTTTGAATGGAATAGGTATATTCTTACCAGTTGCCCTAGTACCACCAAATACCAAAAACTGCATAAACTCACTTGCCCAATCAAAGAAACCCAAAGTACCATCTAATTTCTTTTTATTAGCTGCAATCCTAAAAAATGCTTTAGTGGTTCTAGTCATAGGTCTATCTAATCTTTTTTTCATTTCTCTACCCATAACACCATCCAATGCTTTACCTCTAGTTCTACCAGTGCCAAGTGTTTCATTAATAGCAACTGATACAGCAAAAGGTATTTGTTGTCTTTCAATAACATTTAACTTTTTAACAACTCTGTTTATATTTGATTCAATTTTAATATCCATATTTTTTCCAGTGTGATTTACTTTTAAATTTAAGACCAAGTTCTTTTGCTTTTCTTTTAACTGTTGATGGATGGCATCCAAAAGTCATAGCAACATCATGTGAAGATTTACCTTCTTGTATCTTTTCTTTTAATATTTCTTTGTCTATTTTCATTTATTAATTACTAATTGATATATAGTCAATAATACTATAGCTACTAGTGCGTAGAAACTCATATCCATCATAATTCCTCTAGCTCTTTAATTTTTGCTTCAATAAAGTATTTACACTTTTTTAGATCAGCTATGTTTTCTTCTTTATGCTCATGTCTATATAAATATTTATAAGCACTTCCTGTTAAATATGCTAGATAACCTTCTTTACCTAATTGTTGTTTGATAAGCTGCAAACAGTTTATGTCACCAATATTGTAGTGAGGTGGTTCATTTATTAAGTCTTTCATTTGCTTTTCTCCTTCTAATGATTTCTTTTTTACATTTAATTCTAATTTTTGGATGTCTATTATTATCATTTGCTATTTCTTCTAATTCACTAAGTTTTGTCGCGTGTAGATAAAAATGTTCAGTTTTAGTCTTTCCTGTTTTCCTGTTGTAGGTCTTAACACTTTTCTTTAATTTTTGTGGCACTTTTATTCCTATATGTAATTCTTTCAAAGTTAGCTTGTTTGCTAATTTTTGATAACAAATGTTTTGCATCCATAAAATCTTTTGGAATACATCTAAGTAACTCTTCTATGCTAAATACAGCAACATCTTCTTCTTGTTTATGTATTTTTATTAACAAAGGTTTTTCTTCATCTGTATCGCAAACTAATATGTTCTTGTTATCAAATTTAAATAATCTAGCGTTAGGTTGTATTTGTGGATAACCACTAGACTCTAATTTTATATTAAGTTGCTGTAATGCTCTATCCATCATCTCTACTCTTGATATTTTTCTTTGTGTAGTTTCTTTGCGTAAAGATTCTTTTAGTATCATCTCTGCTCTACAAAACTTTATCTCAAAATCTACACCTACCATTTTAAAAATTCGTTTTCTATGACCCCATTTAGCATAAGTTTCTGATTCATAAGTGCGTAATGCATTTAATTTATCTTGTAACTGATTATCTAAGTATGTATTTAGTTGGTTCATATTATTCTAATCAAAGTTAGTTGGTAGTTGGTTGTATTAGAAATACAAACCAAACCAACCATCTTTCTATTGATTTTGCCAAAAAACCCAACCAAAACCCAACCAAAAACCGACCTAAAACCAACCATATTAAAACACCTCATTATCAAATGATTTAGCCTGATAACCATAACCTTCTTTGTAATGCACTAACTCCATATCTTTTAGATCAGCTAATCGTGATTTCAATGCACTATCAGATATATCCATTCTAGCTTTTAATACTGTAAACTTAACCCAAACACTTACAGGATCATTAGGCTCTTTTTCTTTTTGATAATCTTCTATAGCCTTTATCGTTTCTTGTCTTGCTCTCGTTAATCCTAGTTTTTTGGGTGATTCATTAGTTATTGCAAGTACACCTGATGTAACACCCTGATAACCATAAAGTGTTTGTTCTTTAAACTGAAAGTATAGATCATCAATTGGAGTGCCATCTTTAACTAAAGTTTGCTTTACAGTAACTAGCATAGCTTTATCATCGCTGTTCTTATCTCTATCTACTCTAAATTCATAATCTAATGCTGCTGGTAGTACAGAGCTTCCTCTAGCTCTACCATTACTACCATGTCCTGTATGATGCACTATAACTATTGTTGAATTAAATTCTTCTTTCAGTTCATCTACTCTTTGAATAAACTTATTCATATCCTCTGTAGAGTTCTCATTGAGTCCATAGTTTCTAGCTAATGTATCTATTATGATCATACCAATACCATCATTATCTGCTTCTATATCTCTACATACATTTTGCAACATATTAAATTCTTCATCATCTCCAATTCTTGAACCTCTATTAGAAACTAATAATGTATTATCACTAATGTTAATATTATAAAACTCTTCATACGCTTTGACTCTACGACCTACTCCTATAAAACCTTCACCAGCTAAATAAAGTACAGTAGATGGTTTTGTATTGAATCCATAAAAATCTTTACCTGAACTAACAGCACAAGCCATAGCTATAGCTAAAAAAGATTTACCTGATTTAGGCGATCCAAAGATAGACATTACTGTACCTCTCTCACATATTCTATCCACCATCCAATCAGGTTCAGTAAGATTATCCATAATCTCATTTACACTTTGAAAGTATAAAGAACCTCTTGGTGGTTTAAGTTTGTTATGTTTTATATAGGCTACAAGATCATCTGATGATTTAAAGTAGTTATTTTCATAGGCATCAAACAAATCATCTTTTTCATTAAAATCTTTTGGTGGTTGTGCAATAGAAACATTACAACCATTTTGCTTTAAGTGTCTCGCTATTTCATTTGCACATTTCTTACCAGCATCATCATTATCAGGAAATATATAAACCTCTCTATTATAAATCTTAGACCAGTCTGCTTTGTTCCAAGCATTAACTCCACCATGCCAAGTGCAACAGTCATACTCATATATTTGTTGACAACCTAACAATGCCTTTTCACCTTCATTTATGATTACTGGTTTATCTAAATAGTTTTCTTCAATATATATTGGTAAAGTTCCATCAGGTCTTTTCATAGACCAAGAACCATCTGTATTTAAAGTAAATGGTGCATACTTTTGTTTAATGTAATGATCATCAGGAAATCTAAGCACCAAAAAATTATCAGCATATTTAACTTTGATAGATGCTTGTTTATAAAGCTCTATCATTTGTTGCCTAGAAAAAGATTTAGCACCACTTTTAGGAACAAAGGGGGTCGTTCCATTCATAGAGGAGTAATTATGTTGTGGTGCTAAATCGTAACCATACTGCTTTAATATTACCTTGACATCTTGGTTAAGATGTTTAATTAGATCAACAATACCACCACCTGTATCATTTTCAAAATCATACCAAGTAGCATCGTTTAGATTAAGAACTAAAGAACCTTTTGAACCCCATCTATATTCTGTAGATGTAGTTGTTTTAGGTTCACCTAATAATTCTTTTGCTACTTCAGGTGCTATTCTTTGCCAATCTATGCTTTGCATCAGAAAGGTATATCATCATCTGTTATTAAATCATTACTATCATTAACTTGTTTATCAACTAAATCTGATAAACCATCATTACCTTTTACATCTGATATATCATCTTCATAATACCAACTAGGTATAACAAATTCATTTGATCTTGGTGCAAACTTAGCAAACTTAAAACTTAGCTCACTTGATTGTCCCATACCAACTTGTATTTTTTTTGAACCAACATATTGGACTACTGGTAGTAAATCAGCATTTGCATCTTTTTCATTCCAAAATAAAGCAAGTATTTTATTAAATGCTTGTGATTCAGCATAGCTAAAATTTTGCCATAATAAAGGTCTTGATAATCCTTGTGGTANTACCCATGCTGAAAAAGCTCTTTTATATTCTTTTTTTGGATCNNTTGAAACAGGTCTATCTTCAGGNACTCCAAATTTTTTATCCCAAACAAAATCATAACCTGTACCCATATAATATATACCCCATCCACTTAGTAATGTAGCTGGATCAAGTTGTAAATATTGAAACTGAATAGGATCATCTCCAACATAAAATTGCTGATCACCTGTTTTAAATTTAAGAAATGGTGATTCTCCACCACCAGTCATTCCACCTAATATATCCATATATACTCTCCATTAATGTATTGTTTTNTCAATACTGTTTAAAAAATCAATTTCAAGNNTAGTATANTTTCTTTCCTTGAANCTNACATAATCTTCATCGTTTATGATTCCTAAAAAATCACAAGCNATATTTATTCTATCAAATCGTTCTCTGCAATAATCATCGAACTCATTTTCTAGCATAAAACTATTTACATCCATTAGCTTTTTGTAAGACTTCATCGATGTTCTCGCATAAGTCTGTTAATGGACACATTAAAGTTATTTTGTTTGATCTTGGGACATCTGACATAAGCCAAGCTGGAACTATACATTGTACTTTTTGCCTATCATACTTCCATATTAATATAGGTATGTATTTATCACCAGCAGCTTCTAGCGTTTGTGTCCACCAATTATTTCTAGGCATATTAGAACCAGCTTTATACCTCTTACATTCAATAGCTATGTTGTCTAAATAAATGTCTGCTTGTCCTTTTTCTTGGTATTGATCTAAATTTCTTTTAACTCTTTTATCTATGTTATTTGATGCAAAGTAATTGTTAATTTTATTTACAATAAATCTTTCAAATGCAGCACCTTTGTTTCTGCTGTTTATAGTCATTACCTTGTTGCAAATAATCTAATTAACAATAAATAATTTTTATCAGAAACATATTTAAGATGTTTCAGTTTTTTTATCTTCTTCATAAGAACATACTCCTAATTTTAATAAAAGCTGACTAGCAGATTCTATGCTCATATTATTCTTTGCAGCAAATATTTTGATCTCTGTATGTAGATCAGTTGGAATCCATAGTGCTTTTTTATATTTATCTTCCATTTAGACACTCCATATAAATATTAATATTAATACAACTTTATTACCATAGTTGATTAATAGTTTGTTGCATTTCTCTTATAATCTAAATAAGGGCAAAAGATAAACTCTCCATAATACCTAAATACTCTCATATATCTACTTGCCCTTTTTAATTGTTAATGTCTTACTTCTTATCGTATAAGCATCTTTTGCTGGTACTACCTTTTCAGGTTGTGCTTTGTAATTACGCATCTTCCATTGAACTATCCANTCACCANTCCTACCTACAGATGCATTACCCATTTCATCCATAATTTGTGCTTGTATCTTTTCATTAACAGCTTTCANACTTGTTATCATTTCTTTTGTTTGTTCATGCTGTTTTATTAATTCAGATGTTTCTTCACTTAATATCTTAGTTTCATCATTNGCGTTTGGATATTTNATATGTGCATCATTTGTAACTTGTGGCNTATAGTAATCTTCTTCATCTATTCTTCTATTAAAATCAATAACTTTATCAGCAAGTTCTTTTTCAAACTCNTANTCTTTTGGTATGACATATATTCTAAGATCAGTTGACTGGTANAGAATTATCAANATACCTGCATCNGCTTGTGTCGTTGACATAGCAGCTTTNAGTTGCAAAACACCTAACCANTCAGGTGGTANATCTTCAGGATAAATGCTAGTNCATTTAACTTCTATCGGCGTAATACCATCAAGATATATTTCAGAGCTATCTAGTGTCCATATACCATTGTCTGCATCNTCTTTTANTGTAAGCTGACTAGGATATGCCATACCATCTAATGATCCTTCTAATGGCAANAAAGGATGNATTACTTTTTCTGTAATCTTATCTTCANATTGTTTNATNCCTAGTCTTTTCATACATTCTTGTATCAAAGGTTTTTCTAATACATCTCCTGTNCNCTGTCGTAGTGTTTGTGGCGTTCTTATACTCTCNCCATGCCTTGCCCTTATNCANTCATTTANNACCTCTTGTTTGCTCTTAAAATGTCCCTGNNTCAAACAAATATGGCACTAAGGAATGAGTGCAAAAATCATCTCTAGTTATCTTACCTATTGCTTTCATTTGCTATCTCCATAAATATATCTTGAAATAATGCTGGTGGTATTTGGCTTCTCAAATAATCTCCTTTTAATCCTTGCGTACCAGTTCTTGATCCTCTTGGTGCTGGTTCGTGATGGCAATCTCTGTTTCCATTAAAACACATAGGTCTAGTTGTAAAATCGTAATTAGTCCAAATGTCAGTTGGCTTCATACGCATATCACCATAAGAACAATAAGTAACAGTTTTCCTTTGAAAGTCTTGCATAAAATCTAGCTTTCTTAATTTACCTCTTGGATTCTCAATAAACCAATATTTAGGTCTAAGCTGTTCTATGATTTCGATAGTTTTTTTTACTATTGCTACACCAAGTTCAGCCTTTTTTGTTTTAGGAGTATTATCTTTGTTCCAATGATGTCCTATAGATGCAACAGAAAAACTTGTGCATGGTGGACTTGCCCAAATAATATCAGGTTGATATGGAACTTTACTGCAATCAAAATCAAAAATGTCGCATACTTGATTTATATTTTCAAATTCTTGGTTGTCGGTTGTATAAACATTATGACCTAATTTTTCTGCTACCTTGCTGAAACTTCTACTTCCTGCAAATAGTTCTAATGTATTCATCTTGCAATACCAAGTATGTATTTAATCTCTTCTAAGCTATCCCTAACTTTATATTCTTCACCTAGCACTTCTACTATTACTTCGCTAGTAATATCATCTTTATAAAAACCACTTATAAATCTAGCTGGTATGTTAAGTTCTCCACCACCAACAAGATTGAATGTTACATTATTGCTCATTTTCTAACTCCCACAATTTAGCTTTATGATTATATAAATTATCTTTTTTTTGCTTTAACACCTCTTCAGCTTCGCGTAATTCTTTTTCAGCAATCTCTATTCTTGTATGCTGTTCGATAATTGCACAAGCCTTAGTAAATGGATCAGACATTCTTTTTCTTTTCCTTGCTAACTCTGTATTTGTGTTTAGCTTTTTTGCATTTAAGTATTTGATGTCCTAGCAAAATCATGTCGTTAGTTTGACAAGCTGTAAACCAAAACTTACTTTTGGGTACATATACTTCTAGTGTGTATCTCATTATGCACTCTCCTTTTGTCTATATTCAGAATGGCTAAGACCTTCAAGATAGATACTTTTATCTACATCTAGTATTTGTATAGTCCAGTTGAAAATGCTTTTTGACTTGTTTCTATTAATTGATACTCCAAAACCACGATCAACTACATCGTTAAAAGCATCAAATAATTTATCGATAGCTTTTTGTGTATCATCACTAATTTTATGATCTTTATACATTATGCACTCTCCTCATTTTCAAGATTAAGAAACTTATTAACTCTTCGTTCTAACAATTTCATTAACTCTAAATGATCTTTTGCTTGTTCTAGCAAAATCTGATTATTAGCTTTAGAACGCTTTTCAATTCTTTTTTCTAAGTTATATATAGCACGATGAAAACCACCATGTAACCTTAGTAAACCTAATTCTCTTTTAGATAGTTCAAACTTTTTCATTATGCACTCTCCTTTTGTTTTTCAACTTCAATAAATGCTTCTAAAAAACAAATAAGATTCTCTGCATCTTCAAGTGTTACAAACCATTCATAAGGTTCATGCCTAGAAATAATTTTATTATTAGAAGTTCTTTTTGTTGTTTCTGTACCTGATAAAATTCTTAGTTGCTTTTTATCAGAACCAATATGGTGGTCATAGTATGATGCAATAACATAATCTTCTGTTTGCATTTCATCACCACTTAACATATCACCTTGCACCTTTTTCACAAAATCGTGTGAATAGCCACTATCAATAAAAACCCTTTTAAGGTTTGATATTTTTTGTTCTCTTGATAATTTATTCATGTTAATTACTCCTTTTTTTAATAAACATAGTATTAATATACATAAATATATATATATGTACAACTATTTTATTATTATTTTAAAAGTGGATTTATTTTTGGAACTGAACTTAGTTGATCTAAAGTGTCCTTGAATGAGTCCATAGCTAATGTTGGAGTAATTATGGATGAATCAAATGAGAAGTAAGTCTGCGTAGTGTTATTTGGTTTGAAGAGGATATGTTTTCCTGAATTATCAAAAAAGACAAAAGCAAATATATCACAATGATAGTGCTTATATACATCAGATAATGACCTTGAAGTTTCAGTTGCAAAAACATATTTACCTTTTTTAGTTTCTCTTCTACTCTTAACTTGAATAGTGTATTTAGCAGAACCTAACTCTACTATTAGGTCTGCTGGATGTTTCTCTTGTGTTTTGTAACACCAATCACAATGCTCTAACAAGAATGTCTGAACTAATGATTCTCCTAATGCACCAAGCCTAGAATTAGCTTGATGATCTTCACTTGTCTTGTTGCCCATCCTGACCACATAGAGCTAGTTGCCTAGAATTATACAATGCCCTGTTTGGAGTTTGAATAGCATATCGTGATCTAAGCACCTCTTCTGATGCTTCTAACCATTTACCTAACTCCATGAGCTTTCTAGTTTCTCTAAAAGACATAAAACCAGTAATACCCATTTGAAAGCACATATCAATACATACAAGTCTAGCTTTTTCAGGAAATGTACGCCATACACCCCAGTTTTTAGTTAGTTGCTCTTGTACTCTCTTAATATCATTATTAAGTAAAAATAGAGCTTCTTCTTCTGTAATACCTCTATCTTCTAAATTTCTACCTATGCCCAAAGTGAGTTTATTTTCTGAACAATGATAGGGGTGTAATCTTAGTCCTTCGTGTCGCCTTAACATATCAACTATTTTATCTAGCATAATTGAGTAGTTGCCACCCATCATTTAGTTAAGCCTTGTTTCTTTTCATAAGTTCTAAGACCACCTAGACCTAGCATACCCATTAAAACTGTAAGTAACGATCCCATATCGAATTGTGGTAGAGTTAATTGGATATTATAAAGAGCAAGACTAAATACAATTATTGGTTCTAAGATGAAATGATAAGCTAAAGCAGTTGCACATACCCAACCTGTAAATGGTCGCCACCCTGCAACAAATACAGTTCTATGCTTTGCTTCTTCTTTATTTACTTCTATTTGAGCCATGTTAGCTCTATGAAGTTCTGTTTTTAGTTCGTGTTCTAGTTTTTGTTTTAAATCCTTATCAGCAACAAACTTATCAAGAATATTGCTAATAGGATCAATAAGTTTTTCTAACATACTACATAGCTGTTTTTACAATAAGCGTAACTAAAGATGCAACAATAGTTGTAAGACCACCAATGAGCCAAATCTTTATATAGTCAATTGATCCTTGCAAAGCATCAGTTTTTTTATATATAGTTTTCCATCTTTCCTCGCACATCTTTTCATGTACTCGCAAATCTGAATGAACATCATTAGCAGTCTTTCTAGGCATTATTCTTCCTTAACTTCTTCTACAACTTCAGGCTTCAGACTTCTTTCAAAAGACTGTATAACTATATTTTTATAATCATTAGTCATTACATAGTCATCATGTGCTGCCTGTAGTGTTGCAAGTTTTCTACCAATAACATTCAACCTAGATGCTAGTGCCATCTGTTCTTCACTAAGATCAGATTTTCTGTACTCCACATCATTAAAAGTAATTATTACTGGTTCTTGGTTTTCCATATTTTTATCTTTACTCATATTTACTCTCCTTATAAGTTAATTAAAAATTAGTATATCAGTTATCTAAAGTAATTGTTTGTGTACTTGGATTTTTGAGAGCTTCTATTTGCTGATCCAAAGAATCTTCTATTAATGATACTTCTTCACCCATAGCTTCTTTAACCCATGCTACAACAATTTCATTTGTAACATCTTCAAGTGGTACAAAATCTTCTATATCTTCTGTATTTAAAGTTTGTGTTCCATAAGTTGATGCAGTTAATTCTCCATCTTCTTTTGTTACTCTCCAATGCACATTGTAGATTACTTGCTCATGTCCATTATGTACATGATTGTAATAATCAACAGTTTTACAATTCCAATTAGCCATATAATTATCCTATTTTTACTGCAACTAAAGGTCTACCATCACTTTGAGTTGCCCATATTTTTCCTACACATAATTTATATTCTTCAAATGTAGGATTTGATTTAGCTACACATTGTATAGCTGACCCATTTGCTTGTGGATATACATAGTCACCCACATTGAATGAACCTGTTATATTTACTGGCACTTGACCACTAAATGCTATTCTGTCATGTTTTTGTCTTTCTGTTTCATATTGTTCATCTGTTAAATTTAAATCAACAGAACCCCAAGTATCTCCACCAACGTATGATGGGTCTGTAGATTTGATAACAAAAGAAATAGCATTATTAAATACATCTGTTAATTTACCAGTAGAATCCACCCCACAAACATCACCTTTTGCTATAGTTCCACAACTATCAGCTTTTTTCATGTATTCAGCATAGTCTGTACCTGAAGCATTTACAGTACCACCAGCATTAATAGAACGAGAATTGCCTGAGTGTCTTCCAACATACATAGCTGCAACACCTGAATCATATAAATTTTGTGAAACAACTTTTAAAACAAATGGATTTGCATTTGAACCACCACCATTAGCAGAAAAATACACATCTCCATCACTTTCACTTGTTGGATATGTAAGTCTTATGCCACCACCTGCTACACCAACATCTGTTGTTGTTCCAATCAACAAATTGCCTGAACTATTCAGACGCATTTTTTCAGTAAAACTAAAAGTTGCACCTGCTGTACCACTAGCAGCACTTTCAAATAAGAAATTTTGTTGATGGTCTAATTTTAATTGTTGTGCAGGATATGCTAATACTCTCTCATTAAGAGTTGAGTTATTTATATAAAAATTATTTCCTAAAGAAGTTACTGGTACATTATTATTTTGAAAAGATAAATGACCACCATAGTTCCCTGATATTGCATTAAAAAACTGCGACCAGTTAGGGTCAACTTTTTGAGTACCAAAAGATATATTTCCTTCAGGGTCAATACGTACTCTTTCTGTGTTATTAGTAAAGAAAGCCATATAGTTAGAATTATGCTGATAGCTAATTCTTCCATGAGCAGTAGTGCCATCAGAATGATTGAAAGCTAGATTACCTTGATGCGTTGACCCTGACTGAATGGTAATACCATCATTTGCATCTCCATCACCTACTACTAATTTTTGTGCAAAAGTATATCCAGTTTGTGATGTTTGCCCTATAAGTACATCGCCTGAAGAATCAATACGCATTCTTTCTGTAAATGTAGTACCATCTGTAGAGTTACCAAACAATAAGGCGTTATTACTACCACCTGATGTATCAGCAGCACCTATAAATGTTGCACCACTATTATTTGAAAATGTACCAAATTGTGTAGTATTGCTAGACCTGTTTATTCTAATACCTTCATACCAGTTACCTGAACCTTGTTTGATTTCAAGTTTTGAATTTACAGTTGTTTCACCAATTCCAACATTATTGCCATCAAAGACAAAATTTGCTTCGCCCTCTAAAGTATTTGCAGAATCACTACCAGTTATAACTCTATTATTGGCGTTGTTATTTATAGTTGTACCTGATGCTGTTGAAAAAGATAAATTACCAGCACCATCAGTTGTTAAAACTTGTCCATTTGATCCATCAGAAACATTTAATTCTGAAATACCAACTGTATTTGCATCAATACCAGCAGATAAAGCTACATTACCTGTACCATCAAAAGATACTGCTGAAGCTGTTATATCTCCTGTAATACTAAAATTTCTTCCTGTTGCTAAAGCTGTTGCTGTAGCAGCATTACCTGAAGTGTCTTGATTTCCTGATGTATTCACACCTGCAAGATCAATATTACCTGTACCATCAAAAGAAACACCACCAATATTTCTAGCTGTTTGNAANGCTGTAGCTGTNGCTGCATTNCCNGTTGTATCTTGNTTNANAGTACCAACNACAAAATCTAAAGTACCATCTGAATCATCATAAGTTACTGTAATACCTGTTTCAGTATTACCTGTAACCATACCACCAACAATATCTTGTACTCTTTCAGTTGTCATATAAAGGTTGCTAGAACCTTCAGTNAGATTATCTGTAGTCTTTGTACCTAGTCTTGTATCAAATCTAGTATCNGTATAATAAAGATTAGTNCCTTCAGATAAATCAGAAGTAGATTTAGAACTTAAATCTAAATTAGAACCTGTTTGTAAATTTATTCTTGTATCTGCTCTTGCATTAGTAAAATATAAATTACTAGAACCTTCTNCAATATCATCAGTATCTAATGTAACTGCTCCTGTTGCTGAATTGACACTTGTTACTGGAGCAGTACTTTGTGTAAANCTAATAACACCTGTAGAGCTATTATAAGAAATATCACCACTAGCAGATATTGCTGATCTGCTTCTTGCATTTGTAAAGTAAAGATTACTTGATCCTTCTGATAGATTGTCTGTATCATGATTTGATAATGTTGAAACTTGTCCTGTAACATTACCTGTAACATTACCCTCTAGGTTAGATACTAAAGTTCCTACTGCATATCCTGTTCCTGAAGTATTTACTGTTGTTGTTGGCTCAACTTGTAAATCTTTAAATAGTTTAAACTTACCTGAATCATTAGCATCTCTAAATAAACCAGCATATAAGTCTTGTGATCCTGAAGTGTCATACAATCCATAAAAACCTATATCTAATGAATCAGCACCACTATTAGCTTTTGCTAATTTAATTAATGGATCAGTTACAGATAAAGTATCTGAATTGACTGTTGTAGTTGTTCCATTTACTGTTAAATTACCTGCAATAGTTACATCATCAGGAAGTCCTATTGTTACTGTTGCAGTTTCACTTCCTGATCCTGATACTTCTATTTCATTAGTTGTACCAGCTATTGTTGAAACATAATTACCACTTGTATCAGTTCCAAGAGCTACGCTATTCGCTGCAATAGTAGTTGATAAGGTTATGTTGCCTGTACCATCAAAACTAACACCTGTAGCAGTAACATCTCCTGATAATCCAATAGTTCTACCAGTTGCAAGTGCTGTAGCTGTATCAGCAACAACACCTGATAAATTATTTATAAATGTGTTTGTTACTCTAGCATCTATAGCAGAGTTAGCTCTTGTGTCTGTATAGTAAAGATTACTTGAACCTTCACCAATATCATCTGTATCGAATGTATGCGAACCACCTAATGCTATTGCTTGTGAATTTACAGTTATACTTGAATTAGCTAATTTAGCATTTGCAATAGAACCAGCTAACATAGCATTTGTTATGCCACTTGCTTTTACTCTAAGTGCATCAGAGTTTATTTCTATTGAAGAATCATCAACACCTACAGCTAGTGTTACATCTCCTGATGTACCACCACCAGTTAAACCATCTCCTGCTACAACTGAAGTAATATCAGCACTATTAGTATTTGCTATAGTTAATGTACCAGCAGCATCATCATAAGTAAGACTTATATTTGCTCCTGCTGTTAAAAGTGTATTTACCTGATCATCTACTCTTTCAGCAGTAAAGTATTTGTTTGTTGTTCCTTCACCAATATCATCTGTATCTAAAGTTATATTTGCAGTTCCATCAAAAGAAACTCCTGATATTGTTCTAGCTGTAGCTAATGCAGTTGCAGTAGAAGCATTACCAACTAAAGCACTTGTAACCTGATTGAATACAACATTGTCTGAAGTTCCTACTGATTGACCAATAGCAAATGTAACACCATTACCTGAAGCTGTTGATGTAACACCAGTACCACCTAATAATGATAATGTTTCAGAATCAAGATCAATAGCAATAGTTGAACTACCATCGCTTATATCTAAATCTTGTGCTGTAACTTGGCTATCTACATAAGCCTTGATTGATTGTTGCGTTGCTAATGCTGTTGCAGAATCACTACCTAAATTATCTTCATCTAATATAGAAGTTACTGTAGCACCTGAACTAAAACTTAATGATGTAATACCATTTACAGTACCAGCATTTATATCAACTGTATTATCAGCAGTAATACTAAATGGCATTGTAATCCAAGCGTTATTACTACTGTTTCTTAGTTTTAAAACATTATTACTTGTGTCTATCCACCATTCATAAGCATACATTGTTGATGGTTCGCTTGAACCACTATTATTTGATGAAATAGCTAACAGAGCATTATTTAAATCTGTTCTAAAGTTTGCACCTGTTTGGTTTGCTATGTTGTAATCATGTTGAGCCATATTAATTCCTCATATTAATTTTATACTTATGTTTGTCATTTATCTATATGGATCAGTTAAATCTATATCATCTTCTAATGATGATACAAAACCAGTATCAATATATGTCAAAAAAGCATTAAGTTCTAATTCTCTTATACTAAAATGTGCATCTATCCAACCCTCTACAATGCTATCAGTTACATCATCAATTTCTACAAAATCTTCACTTGTTGTATCTTTTGTTAAATAATTAAATGTAATATTTTGTTTTGTAACAGTAAGCGTATTATTAGAGTTTGCTGTTTCGTATGCATTAATTGTATATTCAACCTCAGATACTAATTCTTTACCACCCTCTACTATTTGTTTTGATTTAATAACATTAGGAGTAAATGTTGCTGTATATCTTTTTAAACTTGCCATAATTAACTCGCACTAAATTTAATAAATCTAGCATCTGCTGATCCTAGCTGTAATGAATTGCTATCACCTTGTCCATAAATAAATAGGTTTACTGTACCTGTACCTGTATATCTAAATGCTAATGGTATATTTGTAGTATCAGCACTAGAAATTAATCTACTTTCACTAATTAAACCCATCATTTTTTCTAAATCAGGCGTTACATATCTAAATGGACTTGATGCATTATCTGTAAGTTTTGTAGTATCAGTACCACCTGATGTAACTGTTGTGTTAATCTGATTTGAAGAACTAGCACCAAAAGTACCATCAGAGAATAACAAACTTATTGTTTTGACCTCTCCTGTACCACCAACTAATCTTACATAGCCAATATAAAATCCAGCACCAGTACCAACACTTGTTACATGAGCATATCGCAAACTATTATTATTAAAGTTACCAATACTACTACCAGTTACTAAGCCACCACTAGTAGGTAATACTAAATCAGTTACATTTATTTTTGCAGCAGTTACATTTGAAGCTAAAATTTTGTCTGTTGTAATTGCATCATTTGCAATTTGACCTGTATCTATACCACCTGATTTAACTATTAAATTACCACTTCCATCTGTATCGATAGTAACATCATCAATTTGTAAATTGTTTGCATTTAAAGTTCCAGTAGTAATATTGTCTGCATTTAGATTTGTAACAGCTACATTACTTGCATTAAGTGTTCCTGTAGTAACATCATCAGCAGATATTGTTCCAAAAACACCTGATGCAGATGTAAGTGTTCCTGTAGCTATATTTCCTGCAACAATTGTATTAGATGCTATATTTCCTGAAACTATTGTAGATGATGCTATATTTCCTGAAACTATTGTAGATGATGCTATTTCTGATGTAGTAATAGTACCTGCAACTATTTCTGAAGCTGTAACAGCATTTGCTGCAATACTATCTTGATTTACTGCATCTGTAGCTATTAAGGCATTTGTTACAGCATCATCTATAATTTTTGCTGTAGTTACTGCATCATCTGCTATCTTGCCATTTGTAATTGATCCATCTTTTATATCTGTTCCTACAGTTGGTTCATCTCCTACTGTAAATGTTAATGTAGCTGGTGAAGATTCTGAACCTAGAACATTCAAAGAACTTACACTTGCAACATAGTTAGTTCCTTTTGGTATGAACATTAAATCTACATTTTCAACATCTACTATTTTATTTAACACTTGATTGCCTGATGAATCTACAACATTTACTCTATATTGATAATTTGGAAAATCAGTTGGCTCGTTCCATGATAGAAAAGGTCGTCCTGTAGAACTAGAATCAGTATCAGTAAATGCTAATCCAGTCGGAGCTTTTACAGCATAAGCAGATGGTAAGTTTGCAAGTTCTTCTAGTGGCTCTTGTGCTGGAACTTCCCAAGTATATACATCAAAATATTCTATTAAACTTACAGATACTAAACCATCAGACTGAAGCTCTAATCCTTCAACTCTACATACCTTGCTACTAAAGCCAAGACCTGCATAAGTAAAATCAACTATATCACCTACATTTAATTTATACATTTCAGGCGTTCCTAAAAACTGTATAGTAGTTTGATTTCTACTTCGTGTTAGAATTGCCTTACCCATATTATGTGCTATATAAGGATCAGTAATATAAGGAAACTCTGCTTTAACTTCTAATTCTTCACCACCATCATCAGAAGTAAAATCATTAGCATCAGTAGTAGCAGAGTGTAGTACAGTTGCAGTATCTAATTCATATTTTTTATTAGCATTAAAAAATTCTACTACAACTTTGTTTGCTCGTTGATCCTTATTTCCATAATCAACACTAATACCAGCATCAGCTATAACATGATCATCTGTAATGCTAAATGTAGATGAACCAGTATCTTCTATTTCTAATTCATACTTACCATCAACATAAATAAATATACCTCGCATATTTGCAAGTAATTCTTTTGCATTATCCATTACTGACTTATTGCAATCTAGATAACCATTACAATGAAATCTTTTAACTTTTAAAAGATAAGTACCAGTATTAGAAGAATAATTAGCACCTAAAGTAGCATCAACATAAACCCTGTAATCTTCACTTACATCAAAAAATTCATCTCTTCTTACATCTTTAATATTTATACTNTTAAGTATTGTAGTGCCACCTGAATNTACTAATGTTATTTNTTCACCTATTTTNTTTTGAAACCAATCTCTATTAGCNTTTGTNCCTAATACANTTACAAAGTCATCACCACTATTACCACTCCATGTAATAGCTTTTGTTGAACCATTATGAAATGGTGGATCAACTAATGTATCAGCAGTATTAGCAGCAGAAGAAAATGTAGTTGTGTTTATTTTAGCTATAGGTAAGCCTTTTCCATATTCAGTATTTGTTATGTAATCTAGAAAGCATAAAGCAGGATTATCAGACCATTTATAAGTAGATACTGTTCCAAATGTTTGAGTACCATCTCTAGGATCAAAAACTTTTTTACCCTTAACTTGTACTGTTAATTGTGGAACACCTGACCACATACCTTCTTTATCATATCCATAATGTGCTGCTATATATGCAACACCATCTAATCTATGTGCTGAAGTCCAATTTGGCATTGATGCAATAAGCATAGGATCAGCAGTTTGTGAAGCTGCTCCATGATGTAAATTCATAACATATCTATATTTAGCAGTAGGACTTGTACCAAAAGTACCACCTGTAAGATTTAAACTATCAGTACCATTTTGCGAAACTGAATTTAATGAACCATTACCTGAACTTATTTTATCTGTACCAATATAACCCCCTTCAAGAAATCTAGCAGAATCAGTAAGAGGATTTCCATCTAGTTCTATTGTTTTGCCTAGTATTTCTTCACATTCTCCGACTGCTAAAGCATATACAACATACAAATCTCTTGAATCATTCGCACTTGTGTCCATGTAGATTATTTGTGAGCCAACTCTACGAGTACCATATATAACTGGTAACTTGCCACCAGCAGATGTTTTGTTTGCAAGTATGTCCTGACCTTTTGCCAACATTTGTCTTGCCTGCATGAAGCCTTTTACACCAACTGCAAGTGTTACAGCTTGTATTACATAACCTATCTTTTGTAATGTAGATGCAGCTTTCCAAGCAGTACCAATAGCTTTAAAAAATGTAGCAATAGCATTTAAAACCATTTACATACCCCACCTAACATCTTCTTTAACTTGTGTAGCAAACTCCATTCCTTTATCACCACTACTAAATGTTTGTTGTGATTCATCAGAAAAATGTCTGCCTTTTGTTAAATTCCAATTAGACCAATGACTAGCAACAACCATATTCAAAACAGAATCATTTATATTTTCTTGAATAGATACATTTCTTATTTGACCTGTAAAGTAATTTATAGCACCTACAATAGCTTCATTAGTATCAAAATAAGCTAAATGTATTTCAACTTCTTTATCTGTAAATGCACCTGATTGTACTAATGATCTAACCTGATCTGTAATATTTGAAAATCCTATATTAACTTCATCTACCTGTAATTGTCCTGTTTCAGCAGTTGCATCTACAGTAAGAAAAGAACCACCAGCTTCATAAGTATTAGAATCAAAAACAACATTAGTATAGTAATTAGTAAGTCTTATAGTTGATGATAAATTTAGTTCAACCAAAAAAGCTGTTTTAGTTTCTGTAGATGATACTTGTGTTTGTAAAGCTGTTGATAAACTTCTAGGCATTAGCTAATAACCTCTCTAACATCAAATGAAATAGTATATAAACCACTAGCATTTGTTGAATACATAATTTCATTGTTTTCAAGATATACAGTAAAACTTGGTTTATTTACAGTTACAGCTTCATTATCTGCTAGAGCAGCTACTAAGTTTGGTGATATNAATACAGTAAGNTCACCACTTGAATTAGAATCAATATCTGATTGCACCATNTAAACTTTTGNATGNTTTGCAAACTTNATCAAATCACCTGCTTTTAAAGCACCAGTTGTACTAGCAGTAAAACCATCTAATGCTATAGAAGCATCAGCAGCAGTATGTGATCCATTTACTAAAATATCAGTTTCACCTTTTGATGCACCTAAATTATCTAATGGTGCTTGTATTGTAAAATCTTCAAAAGAACCCTTTTGCTTTTGTAGAAATGCAAATATCTCCATAGCCTTCTCTTGTTGCATGGGTGGCATTTGTGCTGTAAATGAAAAGTATTGTGAGCCTATTTGTCTAACTTGTTTTTTACCTGATAGTGTTTGATTTAA
>FUFK010048451.1_pt1 | contig 19531 bp, 18 predicted proteins | sample 1021851 | NCBI WGS metagenome assembly FUFK01 (sample SAMEA51879418, study PRJEB19060) | metagenome
ATCTGATCCAAATTGAGCAAAAGCTGCTAATTCTCTGTATTGAGCAAGTTCAATTTTTAAACTTCCNGACATTTTTTTCATTGCTTTTGATTGAGCTGAACCCCCCACCCTACTTACTGAAAGACCAGTATTTAATGCTGGCCTTACACCAGAATTAAACAAATCAGTCTCTAAATATATTTGTCCGTCTGTAATTGAAATTACATTTGTTGGAACATAAGCAGAAACATCCCCTGCAAGTGTTTCGATAACTGGAAGAGCAGTTATTGAACCGCCACCATATTCCTCTTCGACTCTTGCTGCTCTTTCTAGAAGTCTAGAGTGCAAATAAAATACATCTCCAGGATATGCTTCTCTTCCGGCTGGCCTTCTCAGCAATAATGACATCTGCCTGTATGCCCAAGCATGTTTACTTAAATCATCATATACAATAAGTACATCTTTACCTTTATCCATAAAATACTCTGCCATAGCACAACCAGAATATGGGGCTAAATATTGTAATGGAGCAGAATCAGAAGCATTAGCAGCTACAACAAGTGTATGACCTAATGCATCATTTTTTTCCAAAGTTTCNACAACACTTGCAACTTTAGATGATTTTTGACCAATCGCAACATATATACAGATTAAATCTCCGCCTTTTTGATTTATAATACAATCAATAGCAACTGCAGTTTTACCAGTATTTCTGTCTCCAATTATTAATTCTCTTTGACCTCTTCCAACAGGTACAAGAGCATCAACAACTTTTAGTCCAAATTGAACTGGCTGATCAACTGATTTTCTACTGACTACATCAGGTGCTGGTTTTTCAACTGGCGCAGTTTGTGATGTTTTAATAGAACCCTTGCCATCCAATGGCCTTCCTAAGGGATCAACAACTCTTCCGATCAATTCCTCACCAACTGGAACTTCAACAATTTTTCCTGTTGCTTTTACTTCATCACCTTCTTTAATATCTAAATAATCACCTAAAACAACAGTTCCGACGGTATCTTCTTCAAGGTTTAAAGCCATACCTAAAGTTCCATTTGGAAATTCTAATAATTCACTGTATTTAACATTTGATAATCCATGTATTTGCGCAATTCCGTCTCCTGCCTCAACAACAGTTCCTACGTCAACCATAGATGAATTGTCTCCATATTGTTCAATTTGTTTTTTAATTACTGAAGAAATATCTTGAGTTGCCATTTTAATCTCCTATCATTCTAAAATTTTATCTTTAAGTTCAGACAATTTTCCTTTTGTGCTCATATCTAGCATTTGGTCATCGAATTTAGCAATAAATCCTCCTAAAATTGATTTATCAACTACATTATTTCCAATTACTTTAGTTTTTGTAATATTACTTAGTTTATCGTTAATTTGATTTAATTGAGTTTCAGTTAATTCAAAAGCAGTTATGATTTCAGCTCTCTTCACTCCGTTATTTAAATCAATAAGTTTTTTATACCTATCGTGGATGCTGTCTATAAGAAAAAGTTTGTTTTTTTCAATCATTAATCTAAGGAAATTGATTTTCTTGTCATCACTTTCAATATCTGATTCAGAAATCAATGCAACTTTATCATTATTGTTGATTTTAGGATCAAGAAAAAATTTTTGAATTTTCCTATCCTTAAATATTTCTGACAAATCATTAAGAAAATCACCCCATTCATGCAAATTATCGTCCTGAGATGCGATTTCAAAAATCGCATCTGAATATCTATTTGATGACGAGGTGTTTTTCATATCAATTACTCATTCTTTAATGATTCTTTTTCTAAAGCTTTTTTAATAAGTTCAGAGTGAACATTTTCGTCAACTTCCTTTTCAATAACCTTCCCTGCAGCATCAATAACAAGTTCACCAAACTTATTTTTTAATTCAGAAATTGCAGTATCTCTTTCACTTTCAATTTCTTTTTTAGCTTTCTCCATCATTTGGGAGATTTCTGATGAAATTTTTAATTTTTCATCTTCTCTTAATTGATTGGATGCATCTTTGGCTGACTCAATTAACTTTTTTCCCTCTTGACGAGCTTTAGCTAACTCTTCTTCTATTTTTTCTGCAGCATTTTCAGCATTTTTTGAAGCTGTTTCTGCATCATCTAATCCCTTTTTTATTTTTTCAGCTCTCTCATCAAGAAGCTTTACAACAGGTTTGTATAAAAACTTGCTGATTAAAAAAAGAAGTATAGAAAAACTAATTAATTGAGTTATCAAACCCGGTAAATTTATACCTAATTCACCCATATTTTCATTCCTTTATTTTTATTTTGCAATAAACACGTTTGCAGCATCTGTACTACCAACGAATAGTATAATGATTGCGATTACTAAAGCATAAATTGCTATTGCTTCAGCGAATGCAATTGCTAAAATCATATTCTGCTGAATAGGCCCAGCAGCTTCAGGATTTCTTCCAATTGCCTCCATTGCTTTTCCAGCTAGCATTCCAATTGCTATTGCTGGTGCAAAACCACCCAAACCAATGGCAATTGCCGCTGATAAGGTTCTTAAATCACCAAAAATAAAATCTCCCATTTTATTTCTCCTTTATTTAATTTTGTTTATTTAATGCTCACTATGGTCTGCTATTGCAGTNACACCAAAAATTAANGTAAGCATTGAAAAAATAAATGCTTGTATAACTCCTACAAACAATTCTAGNCCCATAAAAGGAACTATTCCAATAAATGGTAATAAAAACATCATTGCAATAAGTAATACTTCACCTGCAAACATATTNCCAAATAATCTNAANGTAAAACTNACNACCCTNGCAAATTCTGCTATCAATTCTAATAAACCTACAAATAGCATTATTGGAGATGAAAAGTTTATAAATTTACTACCGTATTTTTTTAATCCAAGCTCTGATATTCCCCAGTATGTTACAAAGAACATTGCAACTATAGCTATTGCCAATGTTGTATTTAAATCTGTATTAGCACCTCTAAACAATGGTAATAATCTGCCAGCTTTTTTTCCTTCGTGCTCTCCTNCAACAATTAAACTATCATTTTTAATTACATCTTTAACAAGAACAACTCCACCACCTTCTTCTAGGCTGGACTCACCTCTTCCTGGAGGAAGATATTTAATACCCATAAAAGCATCATTAAATATCACTAAATGTTCTTTCAAAGCTTTTTTGCAAGTAAATTCTTTTTTCTCTGAACNGTGATCTGANCCGTGATCTGAGCCGTGACAATCGTCTGTATCTAATTTATGTTTTTTATGTTCATAAACTACTTCAGCAGATTCAACAATCCCNATNGTTCCAACTCCCGGCAAAACNCCAACCCAGTTTGANACAACAACACANAGAAAAATTGANANCACNACTGGAACAAATCTTCTACCTTTTTCACTTCCNGAAATACTTTTNGCTAAATTAAGGAAAAANTCAACAACAACTTCNGCAAGATTTTGAAGTCTGCCTTCAGGTATTTTTTTNAAATTCCTAGTAGATAANAAAACAAANNATAANAATACAANAATACTAACCCAAAAAGTNAAAGANGTATTATAAATTCCTAATCCGGGTATAGCTTCAGCTGGCAATTGTATGTGAGCAATTGGGCTCTGAAAAAAACCTCCAATTGGCAGTACTCCGCCAATTGCTCCTCCCAAAACAGAAGTTATGAATAAAACCAAAAAAACTGGCAGAACTAATGTTTTTATCATCAATTATTTCCCATTTAATATATCTTTAATTGAAGCCCTTATACCTATTAAAGATATAATTACTCCAATAATTCCACTTACTGAAGCAAACAAGATTGGCATACCAAGCTTATTGCCTATCCACCTGCCCAAAAGAACAGAAATTAAAGTTAAAATCACAACAAACCAGCCAATGCCAGTAATTTTACCAAAAACAATTATGTTTTTTTTCATGATTTAAACTAGTTTAATTCTATTTTTCAAGAATGAAAACCAAGATAAATCTAACATATTGAAAAATAGTTCACAAGCATTTTTTTTATGTTTAACTTTATTGAAATAATTATTTGCCCAAATTATCAAGATCTAGGCTGTCTAGGAAGTCTGCAAACTCTGAAATATCTATATCTCCAGACTGGTTTTTATTTTCTTTATTTAAGTATTTTTGAGATTTATTTTCAGCTGTTTTTGCCATGTGATCTAAAGAAACCCCAACATTATTAACTACGTTATCGTTGGCATAGATTGGGCATGCAGCCCTTACTGCTAGAGCTATTGCATCCGATGCTCTAGAATCAATAAATTCGACTTTATCATTAATTTTCAATGCTAGTTTTGCATAAAAAGTTTCATTTTTCATTGAATCAATTAAAACATATTCTATAGTTACGTTTAATTTATCTAATAAAGTNATNATTAAATCATGTGTTAATGGCCTTGGNAGATTTACTTTTTGGAGTTTAACTGCAATAGAATCAGCTTCATTTGAGCCAACCCAAATTGGTATGTANAAATCCTTTGNTTTCAATTTAAGAATTACTACNCTTTGGTAGTTTGATAAATTTACTCTTATGCTTTCTATNGTAATCTCTTCCATNATTTTTTAATTTTACCAGTTCAGCTTGAAACTAAATTAATATTTTTAATAAATTCAATAAGTGCTTTTTGAATTGACTCTGAATAATCAGATATAGATTCAAATCTATCCTTTGGAAAACATATTCCTCTTGAAGAATTTAAAATATTTTTTCCACCTTCTGCAGCTTGAATTGTAGATTTAAAGTCACCACCCTGAAAACCTAAACCTGGTATCAGAAACGGTAAATTTGTGCTTAGTCTTATTTTTTTTAATTCTTTTGGATATGTTGCACCAACTACAATTCCAAGATTATTAGAACTATTACATTTTTCAACTATTTCAATTACTTCTTCATAAATATATTTATCGCCACTTATTTTATTTTGTATTTCATGAGAACTTTTATTTGAAGATTTGCANATAACAATAGCGCCATTTTTTTCTGAAAAAGGNACNATCGAGTCTGNACCAAAGAAAGGGTTAACTGTNGCTACATCAAAACCCCAATAGTCATACATTGAATTCGCGTATGCTTGGGCAGTTGAACCAATATCTGCTCTTTTTGAATCGCCAATTATAATTTTTGCTGGATACTTTTCTTTTATATATTCAACAATCGATTTTAAATTAGATAAACTTTCAATCCCACCTTCTTCGAAATATGCAAATTGAAACTTATAAATATTACAGTATTCTGCCGTTGTATCAATTACCAACTTGCACCAATCAAACAAATCTAAACCTAAATTATCAATTTTTTCAATCAGAGGATCTATTCCAACACAAACAATATTGTTTTCATCAAAATTATTTAATTTATCTACCCAATTCATTTTAATTTTCTCAAAAGATAATTATGTATTGATATTGATAATATAGCCAATAATATTGAATATGACGATAATCTAATAATTTCATTTGTATTAAGGGAAGATATAGATGAATATATTGCAGTTGATAAATTTTGAGTTTCTCCAGGCATATTTCCAGCTACAACAATTGTTGCACCAAATTCTGAAATACTCCTAGCAAAACATATCAATAGCCCTGCATAAATGCCTCTTTTTGAAATTGGTAATATTATCTTGGTAAATATTAATTTATTCGACATACCTAAGCTTTCAGCCGAATCAATAATATTCTTATCAACATTTGTAAATCCTAATTGAAAAGAACGAATAATTAATGGAAAAGATACAATAGACGCCGCTATAGATCCAGCAACCCAAGTAAATGCAATTGTGCTTCCAGTAAAATCATAAATAATTGAACCTAGGAAATAATTTGGGCTAAAAATTATTAACAATACATATCCTGTAATTACTGGAGGTAAGCCTAGAGGTAAAATTGTGAAAAACTCAACAATAAACTTTGNTTTAAAGTTTTTAAAAACTAAAATATAAGATATTGGAAGTGCAATAATTGTAGCAATTATTGTTGAAAAAACTGCCCCTCGAACAGAATTGTAAATTAGTACTATATCTTCTGATAACATTTAATTAAGAGTATTTTTAGATAATGATACACCTTATTTATTTTTAAGATATTTTATGAAGTCTAAGACATTTTTTTTCTTATCTAAACTTAAATCCTTATTTAGAAAGAAAGAATAATTTATATCTTTCTGGAAGTTGTATTCTGAAGCTTTAAAATTAAGGTTTTTATTTATTTCATTGATATCATTTTCATAAATGAACGCATAATTTAAATATTTTAAATTTATTTTATTTATAAGAGCGGAGGCATTAGCTGCAACTTTAGTATTATATTTTGGTTGCAAACAATCAAAATTAATTAAAATTTCTGAAGATAATTTTCCTAGGGGCGCCCTTGATGGATCTGCAATACCAATTTCGAAATTTTTTTCACAAATATTATTAATGTCAACTTCATGATTTTGATTGTGAACAAGAATCACCTTGCTATTGTAGTAATTATCAATTTGCTCATAATCATTAAAAAAGTTTTTTTTCAATTTATAGTTTGCAATTAAAACAAGGTCAGGTTTTGCTCCCAAAATTATTTTATTTACTAAATCATATGATCCTGATGAGTCAATATTTACATCTCTATGGTATGATTCAAGGCTATTTTCTACTTTATCTAATAAAGAAGCAGCTAAATACAAATTGATGTGATCTTTTTCTGAGTTTTTACAAGTAGTATTAATAACTAAAATGATCATTAAAAAAAATATTTTTAAATATTTATGCATTTATATTTCTATTTAATTAAGTGTATTCATTAGTGTATACTTATTATTATGAAAAATAACGATTCAGATAACTTTAATTTTGATAGCTTTTCAAATTTAGATTGGTATAAAAATGTAAACTCTAATCTCCTTGATCTTGCTGACCTTAATTCAAGTAATAAGATTATTGATCTTGGCTGTGGCAATGGTGGGATTACTGAAATGATTTTATCAAAAGTTAAAGACGTAAGTAATATAGTAATTTTTGCAGTTGATAGCTCTTCATCAGCAATATCTCTTGCTCTCAAAAGATTTAGTAACAGAAAAGATGTAATAATTAACTATATTCAATCTGAAGCACAAAATTTACATGAAAATATCAAAGAGAAAGTTGATACAGTAGTTTATTGCAACTCAATTCATTATGTTGAAGAAAAGGATAAAGTACTTCAACATATTGGTAAGNNNTTTAGAAAANGGTGGAAAATTTGCTTTNAACACNTCTTTTTTTGANGGCTCTCACCCTAAAGAAACTGAAGCATTTTTAAGAAAATGGATGCTTAAAAGCTTAAGACTTTTGAGATCGGAATATAATCTCAAACCTGTAAAAAGTAAGGTGCANTCTAGAATACAATTAACTCCAGAAAANTATGAAAANTTATTGTTAAATAATGGATTTAAAGTTAAAGAAAAAAATATAGAAAACGTTCATGTGCCTTTGGATGGCTGGTATGAAATTAGTAGTTTTAAAGATTGGATAGAAGGGGTTTTGCCAGGTATACCATTAGATATAGGAAAGAAAGTTTTACAAGAAACCGTTGAATCTTTGTTTAAAGAACTAAATATTAAAACTTTAGACAGAAAATGGCTTTCTATAGTAGCTTCAAAATCTTAAATACTCATCAAGAGAATTAACTGAAAGCTTATCTTCTTTAACTTCATCTTTAAACACTGCTTCAGCAGTATCAAGTGAAGTGAAGCATGGTATTTTTCGCTCACTTGACTCTCTTCTTATTTTAAATCCATCATGCAATGTCTTGCTGTCCCCACTTACAGTATTTACTACAGCAACAACTTCAGAACTTCTTAATTTATCAATTACATTTGGACTTTTATCAAGACTTTTTTCAATAACTGTTGCATTAAATCCAAGATTTTTAATTAATTTTGCTGTCCCTGGAGTTGCAATCAAATTATAACCTTTTTCATTAATTAACTTAATTAAATTTTTAGCTTTTTCTTTATCTCTATTTGCAATACTTAATAATACAGATCCTTTAGAAGGTATATTTATCCCGGAACTTAAAAATGCCTTTGATATTGCTTCCTCATAATTCTTTGAAATACCCATTACTTCTCCAGTTGATTTCATTTCTGGGCCAAGGAAAGTATCAACATCAGTCAATTTTGACATTGAAAAAACAGGGGCTTTTACAGCTGTAATATTTCTTTCTTTGTAAATACCTGTGCCAAATTTGGAATCTTTGAGTTTTTCTCCATTCATACATCCTACAGCTAAATCGATCATTGGAATTCCGGTTGCCTTGGAGATGAAAGGTACTGTCCTGCTTGATCTAGGATTAACTTCTATCACGTATACTTTTGAATCATTTTCAGACCTATCTAAAATAAATTGAATATTCATTAAACCAATAACATTTATTTCTTGTGCAATTTTTTTTGAGTATTCCAAAATAATATTTTTTTCTTGTTCTGTTATTCCTTTTGCAGGATATACAGCTACAGAATCACCACTATGAACACCGGCCTTTTCTAAATGCAACATTATTCCAGGTATAAGAATATCTTTACCGTCTGAAATAGCATCAATCTCTAATTCAATTCCCTCTATATATTTATCAATTAATATTTCAGGATTAATCAAATTAGAAAAATCATGTTCTTCAAAATAACTTTTCAAGTCATCTTCATTATCAATAATATTCATTGCCATACCACCTAAAACAAAGCTCGGTCTAACAATTACTGGATAATTTACTTTATCAGCAATTTTTTTTGCTTCTTCGAAATTTAATGAAGTGCCGGCTGGCGGCTGAGGTACACCAATACTTGATGTAAGTTTTTCAAAATACCCTCTGTCAGATGCCAGTTCAGTTGATTCTGCTGATGTTCCTAAAATAGGGTAACTTACTTTTTCTAGTTTTTTAGTAAGATTTATTGCAGTTTGACCACCAAATTGGACAATCGTTGATGGAAAAGAATTGCTTGTTTCTTCATTTTCTAAAATATCAAATACTGATTCTTGATCAATTGGCTCAAAGTATAATCTATCTGAAGTATCAAAATCTGTAGACACAGTTTCTGGGTTTGAATTTATAAAAATTGAATCTATTTTCCTTTTTTGTAGTGACCATGCAGCATGAACAGAACAATAATCAAATTCNATACCTTGCCCNATTCTTATAGGNCCACTTCCAAGTACCACAGTTTTTTTAGTTTCTTCTGGGGCTGCTTCGTTTTCTATTTCATAAGTTGAATAATAATATGGGGTTAATGCTTCAAATTCTGATGCGCATGTATCCACCATTTTATAAGTTGGCAATATTGACCATTTTTTTCTTAAAGACCTAATATCTTCGACACTTTTTTTTGTTAAAAGTGAGATGCTTTCGTCAGAAAAACCAATTTTTTTTGAAAATTTTAATGTATCTTTATCTATTTCCTTTGCATCACTTAATTTTTTTTCTTGGTCAATAATCTTTTTAAGTTTTACAAGAAACCATTTATCAATTTTAGTGAAATTGTAGATGTCTTCTAAGTCGACACCTTTTCTTAGCAATTTAAAAATTTTAAATAATCTTGTGTCATCGGGTAAAAGATCAGAAATATCGTTAGCAACAATAGATTTATCATTTAAGTGAGAAATATTTGAAATGTCTAATGCCCTAATAGCTTTCAATAAGGCACTTTCAAAATTTCTTTCAATTGACATAACTTCTCCAGTAGCTTTCATTTGAGTTCCAATTTTTCTGTCACCTTTATCAAATTTATCAAATGGCCACCTTGGGATTTTTACAACACAATAATCTAATGCTGGCTCAAAAGCAGATGTTGTTACACCTGTAACCTGATTACTTATTTCATCTAATTTTTTACCAAGAGCTATTTTTGCTGCTACTCTTGCAATTGGATATCCTGTTGCTTTTGAAGCTAAAGCAGAAGATCTGCTTACTCTCGGATTAACCTCAATTACGTAATAATTTGGGCCTTCATAGTCTTTAGAGTCATAAGGCCTAAATGCCAATTGAACATTACAACCTCCCTCAATTTTTAATCCTTTGATTATGTTTAAAGATGAAGTTCTTAGCTCNTGATAATCCTTATCACTTAATGTCTGGCTAGGAGCTACTACAATTGAGTCACCAGTATGAACACCCATAGGATCAAAATTTTCCATATTGCAAACNGTAATAGCATTATCATCAGAATCTCTTATTACTTCATATTCAACTTCCTTCCATCCAACTAAACATTTTTCAACAAGGATTTGCCCGACCATACTTGCACTAATCCCGGAGTATGATATTTTTTTCAATTCTTCTTCGTTATATGCAACACCTCCACCAGTACCTCCTAAAGTAAATGCAGGTCTAACAATTACTGGATAGCTAATTTTATTTGCTGCTTCAACTGCCTCTTCTATNGTATTGCAACTAAAACTTGGAGGAACTGGCTCTCCAAGTTCATTCATTAAATTTCTAAAAAGCAATCTATCTTCGGCTTTATTTATAGATTCCACTGATGTACCGAGTACTTTTACACCATGTTTTTCAAGAATTTTTTTATCATATAAATCTTTGACAAGATTTAGACCAGTTTGACCTCCTAAAGTACCTAGAATTCCGTCAGGCTTCTCCCTGATAATTATTTTTTCAATAATTTCTATTGTTAATGGCTCAACATAAACTTTATCTGCTGTATCTACATCAGTCATAATTGTTGCAGGATTTGAATTAACTAAAATAACATAACAACCCTCTTCTTTAAGGGATTTACAAGCCTGAGTCCCAGCATAATCAAATTCTGCAGCTTGACCAATCACANTAGGCCCAGATCCAATAACTAAAATTCTTTTAATATTTTTCATTTTTTCCTTTAATTAGTTCTACGAAGTTATCAAAAATATATTCAGAATCTACAGGCCCGGGGCACGCTTCAGAATGATATTGAATTGAAATTATAGGTTTATGTTTATGCTTTAGTCCTGAGACAGTATTATCATTTATGTTGATATGTGTTATTTCAAGATCTAATGGAAAATTTTTGTCACTTACTGCATATCCATGATTTTGTGAAGTAGGATATACCCTTCTTGATTTAAGTTCTTTGACAGGCTGATTACCTCCTCTATGTCCAAAAAGTAATTTGAAAGTTTCGCCACCATAAATGTGGGCAATAATTTGATGACCAAGGCATATTCCTAAAGTTGGTATATTTTCAATCGATTTTTTTATACCTTTTATGTCATTTAGTAAAGTTTTTGGATCACCCGGACCAGGGGACATTACTATTCCGNCATACTTGTTTAAATCTAAATTATTGAAATCATAATTCCATGGATATACCTCAACATCGCACCCCCTAGAATTCAAGATTCTAATAATATTCCTTTTAACTCCAAAATCAATTAAAGCTATCTTGTATCGTGNTTGATTTACTTTATAATTTTCTATGCTTTTAACTGATACTTGATCAACATAATTATTATCTTCATATGACCCAAAATTATTAATTTTAGTCAATGCAGTGTCAATGTTTGGATTATCGGTTATGATAGCCATCTTAGAGCCAAACTTTCTAATTTTCCTAGTTAAAGATCTTGTGTCTACAGAATGAATACCAGGTATCCNATTTTCGAATAAGTANTCATTTAAATCTTTATTATTTGAAAAATGAAAAGGATAATCACACAAATCTCTTACAACATAACTTTTTACTTGTATTTTTTTTGATTCACTAAAATTTATATCNATTCCATAATTACCGATAATTGGGTAAGTAGAAACTAATATTTGNCCTCTATAACTAGGATCNGTNAGCATNTCTTGGTAACCAGTCATAGAAGTGTTAAAAACTATTTCACCCAAAACTTCTTCATTTGACCCAAAGCCAATTCCATCATAAACAGTCCCGTCACTTAAAATTATATATTTTTCATTTCCTGTCATTATTAAATTATTTCTCCTGAATTATAAATTTGGTTTCCTGAGCAAATAGTCATTATAGGTTCTCCCTTTAAATTTACATCCCCTTGTTTTTGAGTATTAAAAATATAATTTGAACTCTTTGAAGCTAATTTATCTTTATCTAAATTCCATTCATGATCATCTATGACAAAAAAGTCTGGAGAATACCCTTCTTTAATGATGCCAATTTTTTTATTAAAGCATTTTTCAAAAATCTTTCCAGGCATATATGACATTTTATTCACTGAAAATTCATAGCCTGCATTTTTTGAAACAAATCCAAACGCATTTTCAAGCCAAGATATTCCAGACATACATTCTTTAAATTCATTTTCTTTATCTTGATGACTATGAGGAGCATGGTCTGATGCAATCACATCTACAATTCCATCTTTTAATGATTTCAAACAATAATCTTTATCTGTATTTGTTCTTATTGGAGGATTTACCTTTAACTTTGGGTCAAGAAAATATTCAAATTCCTCTTCATCCAAAAATAAGTGATGAGGTGTTACTTCGCTTGTTACTTTATTATTATGTTTAAANGAACTNATTTCTTTAATTGCTCCCATAGTTGATAAATGTTGAAAATGGATCCATCCACTATGATTACNAAGAACATCTAAATTATTTTTTACAGCGTTTATTTCAGCTGAAGCAGGACGACCAATTAAATTGTATTTTTCCGACATTTTTCCTTCATTAATAGAGCCATTATAATTTTGATTTGTTAGTAATTCAGGATGCTGCATCAAAGGATAGTTTTTACCTAATATATCTAATGCATTAGCAATTAATTTCTGGTCATCAAAAAAATCACCATCGTCTGAGAATCCAAAAATTATATCTTCGAACTTATTAATCAAGTTTTCGAAATTTACCAATTCCTTACCTTTTCTTCCAACTGAAATACAAGGGGATATATAAATATTTATATTTGACTCATTGATATTTTCATATACCCCACCAATTGTTTCCTCAGAATCAAGGGGGGGATAAGAATTAGGCATCATTACTACAGTAGTATAACCACCTTTCGCGGCAGCAGCTGAACCTGAAGAAATATCTTCCTTGTGTGTTTCTCCGGGCTCTCTAAAATGAACATGTATATCAATAAGACCAGGAAAAATAGTTCTTCCTTTGATATCTATTTGATCAAAATTCTCATAATTTTCATTTGATGATTTTTTTATATTTAATATGTTTTTGTTGTCATAAATAATATCTTGATTAAATTTACTTAATCCAACAATAGGATCAAAAATTTTACAATTCTTTAAAACTTTCATTTAGTATCTTCTCTCAAAATTTTATCCAAAACTGCACATCTAACCCATACACCATTTTTTACTTGTTCATTAATTAATGATTTTTCAGAGTTTTGAAGTCCATATGAAATTTCTATTCCTTCATTTACAGGGCCAGGATGCATCAAATATTTGATATTATATTCATCCAAAATTCTTTTATTAATTTGATATTTTGATGAATATTCATCAAAGTCAATATTTAAATCATTTAATCTTTCTTTTTGGATTCTTAAAGCCATGATTACATCTGAATTTTCTAGACATTCCTTGAAATCTTCATAAAAATTAACCATTTCTAAATTTAACTTTTTTGGCTTAAAAAAAGGTGGTGAAAATAAATTTGTTTTTTGTCCATATTTTCCAAATCCTTCTATAAAAGATGCTGCCACCCTACTATGCAATAAATCACCAACAATAGATATTTTTAATCCATTAAAATCTTCAAATTTTTCACTTAAAGTTTTTAAATCTGAGAGTGTTTGGGTTGGATGAGAATTTATTCCTGAACCAGCATTAATTATCGGAAATTTTAATATATTTTCAGCAATTTCAAAGTCCTCATGATTAGCACTTCTTATAACAATTCCATCAACTGGATATGAATTTAATGTGCTCAAAGTATTTTCTATTGATTCACCCTTAACTATTGATGAATTTTCTGGAGAAACATCTATCACATTTATTCCTAAAATAGAACATGCAATTTTAAAAGATGTCTTAGTTCTTGTGCTCGGTTCTAAAAATAAAAATATAAAATTTTTATTATTATATTTATCTAATTTATTTTGATGGAAATTTCTTTCAAAAATGAAAGATTCAGATATTATATCTTTTAACTCAGATGAATTTAGTTGATTTATATTTATAAAATTACCCACTAAAATTCTAAATTAGCACTTTTCTAAATTTAAAACAAATTTAATTTAGCTAAAGATTTCNTCATACAGTTTTTGACCCATACCTGGACCAAGTTTTATTCCATTTCTACCTGCACCAGAACCATAAAAAATGTTCGAGAATTTATGTGATTTTTTAATAATTGGAATATTGTTTTCAGAGTATGGTCTGAAGCATGCTGTATGATCAACTAAATCTAAATCATTAAAACCATCAAACATTTCATAAAATGAATTNANAATTTTAATTTTCGCATCTTCTGTCTGTCCTTCTTGAAATTTTACATCTTCTTCAGTTGTGCCTATCCACAACAAATCATCCATCTTCTTTGTTGCATAATCTTTACCCCATGAAATAGAGTTGTCAAAATCTTTGGATGTTTTAAATTTTAAAAGTTGCCCTTTTAGTGGCTTAACATTAATGAGGTCATTATTTTTTGCNATTTCACTTGTCCAAGGCCCAGCAGTTATAGCAACATTTTTAATTAAAAATTTTTCATCATTAGTAATAAATGTGTCTACCTTTCTATTTTTAGATCCTAAATTTTCAAAATTAAAATCATGATTAATAAATTTAGCACCCATATTTAATGAAGAATTCAGATATGAATTTGTCAGATTAAATGAATCAACTTCCATATATTCATCAAAAATAATTGCTCCGTGATTTAATTTTTTTAATTTTGGCTCAAAGTCTTTAATTGAATTTAAATCGCTTATTATTTTGCCCTCAAAATTATCTAAAAGTGACTTTTTTTCTTCAGCACTATTAATAATATGAATTAATCTCTTTTCATTATAATTAGGGTCAATTTCAGTATAATTTTGAAATATTTTTTTAAATTCTTTGTGCAAAAAGTAAGAATTGTCATGAAATTTTTTTACATAATTATCATTTCCTAAGTATGGTGCTAAGCCACCTTGGGCATTTCCTGAAGAATTAAATCCGGTAAAGTTTTTCTCGACAATTAAAACTTTTTTATTATTTTTTGAGCTATAAAAAGCTAAAGATGACCCAACAATCCCAGAGCCTACTATTAATAAATCATATTTTTCCATAATTTAATGAAATCTTTTAAATGAATTATAACCTGAGTTTGATATTTTCTTCCTTGATAAACTTTGTTCACTTACGATTGAAGTAATTGAGTCAGATATTTTCTTTACAACGTTACCATCAAACATACTCGGCATTATAAAATCCTCACTTAGATTTTCATTTTCAATAACTGATGCCAATGCTTTAGAAGCAGCAATTTCCATTTCAACTGTAATCTTTTTTGCTCTTGAATCTACAAGTCCTCTAAAAAAACCTGGGTAAGCCAAAGAGTTGTTTACTTGATTTGGGTAATCTGATCTTCCTGTAGCAATAATAGATACATTTGATGGAACATCTTCAGGCATAATTTCAGGATTAGGGTTTGATAAAGCAAAAACAATTGAATTTTTTTTCATTTTTTTAAGTTGGTTTTTCTTTATTAAGTTNGGACCAGCAAGTCCAAGAAAAAAATCAGCGCCTTCTAAAACTTTAGTCAAATTACCTTTTTCATTGTTTGGGTTTAAATTTTGTTCTAACCAAATAGAATTTTCAGATTCATCATTTTCTTTTCTCTGGTATAACCCTCTGCTATCAAAGCCAATAATATTTTTTACTCCGAAATTCTTTAAAATTTTCGCACATGCTGAACCTGCTGCCCCTAATCCCAAGATTACTACTTTCAAATCACTCTTTTTCTTATTTAAGACCTTCAAAGAGTTTATTAATGCAGCCAATACTACAATTGCAGTTCCATGCTGATCATCATGAAAAACTGGTATATCAAGTTCATTTTGCAGTCGAGACTCAATTTCAAAGCATCTTGGTGAACTAATATCTTCAAGATGAATTGCCCCAAATCCTGGAGAAATTAATTTAACAGTTTTTATTATTTCTTCAGTATCTTTAGTGTTTAGGCAAATTGGCCACGAATCAACTCCGCCAAATTCTTTTAAAATAACTGCCTTACCTTCCATTACAGGAAGAGCTGCTTCAGGTCCAATATCACCTAATCCTAAGACTGCAGANCCATCAGTTACTATAGCAACTGTGTGAGATTTNCTTGTTANAGCCCAAACTGATGATTTATCTTTTTTTATTTTTTCTGAAATTTTAGCAACACCAGGGGTGTATGCTCTTGACATTTGATCACGATTAGTAATTTTTTCTTTGCTTCTAATCTCAATCTTTCCTCCAAGATGCATTAAAAATGTNTGGTCAGAAACATTTAAAACTTTCACATTTTTTATTTTTCTTAAAGTTTCTAATATTTCTTCTTCATGATTAGAATCTACAGCGTTAATAGTTAAATCTCTAACAATATTGTTACCTTTTATTGAAATAACATCTATCCCAGCCATGTCACCATTAACATCACTTATTTTTTTCAAAATTTTTGCAAGCATTCCTTTAGAATTAATATATTCAAGTCTTACGGTAATACTATTTGCTCCGCCATAATTATTAACTAACATTTAATTTTTTACCCCTAATTTTAGATTGAGTGTATGATACCATTCAATTTAAATTACTCAAAAGCTTAAATTACTCAAAAGCAACATGGATAAGAAAAAAAGNTTTACTACCGGAGAAATTGTAAAGAGAGTTAATGTTACTAATGATCTTTGGAAAATATGGCTAAAAGTTGATGAAAAGTTTTCTTTTGATCCTGGTCAATACTGCACAGTAGGCTATGAAGGAATAGAAAGACCTTATTCAATTGCATCTTCACCTGATGAAGATTTGGTAGAACTTTTCATTGAGCTTGTCCCTGAACCCGACGGAATCCTTACTCCACTTCTTTATANTCTGCATGAAGGTGAAAAAGTAACTCTNAGAAANCGTGCAAAAGGCCTNTTTAAATTTCAAAATGATTATGAAAACCAAATAATGCTTACAACTGTAACCGGGATAGCTCCCATTGTGAGTATGATGAGGTCAAAAAATTTAGATAAAAGTGAACATAATATATGGATTTATGAGGGTGCAAGCTATATTGACGAATTTGGGTATCTTGAAGAATTAAGTGAAATTTCAAGTAAATATTCAAATATTCAATTCATACCTACTTGCAGCAGGCCTGATGATCCTAAAAACAAAGATTGGAACGGAATGACAGGAAGAGTTAATGACATATTTAATAATGTATTTGAAAAAATTGAAGGAGCGAATAAAGATAATACAATAATATATGCTTGTGGTCACCCTGAAATGGTTTCAGATATATCTAAAAAATATTCAGATAAATATAATTTTATTGAGGAAAAGTTCTGGACTACTTAGGTCAAATTTCTTAAATCTAGTATTAGTAAATAAAATGAAATATAGTGTTTATAATACTTAAAAAGAGAGGTTTTATGTCAGAGAAAATTGGATTTATAGGTTTGGGAATTATGGGCTCTCCCATGGCAAAAAATTTAATTAACGCGGGCTTTGAAGTTTGTGCTTACGATATTATTGAAAAAAACTTAGATCATGTTGTGGATTCAGGAGCAAAAAAAGCATGCTGCCCTAAAGAAGTGTCTGAGAACAGTGACATAATAATTATAATGGTTCAAAATTCACCACAATCTGAAAAAGCTATTCTTGGAGATGAAGGAGCACTTGAAGGGGCAAGCAAAGGAGACCTGATTATTGATATGAGTTCAATATCCCCTTTAGTTTCTCAAAAAATTTCAAAAGAATGTTTAAAGTCTGGAGTTAGTTTTTTAGATGCACCTGTTTCAGGAGGAGAACCTGGAGCGATTGAAGGTACTTTAGCTATTATGACTGGAGGTTCTTCTTCAGACTTTGAGAGATCAAAACCAGTTTTTGATGTTTTGGGAGGTTCTTCAGTTTTATGCGGTGAAGTAGGTGCTGGAAACTTTACAAAATTAGCAAATCAGATGATTGTTGGTGCAAATATTCATATTTTAGCTGAAGCTCTAACATTAACAACTAAGGCAGGTCTTGACCCAGAAACGGTTTTTAATGCAATTAAAGGTGGTCTTGCTGGAAGTAATGTAATGAATACCAAAGCACCAATGATGTATGAAAGAAACTTTAAACCAGGATTTAGAATTGAACTACACTTAAAAGATATTACTAATGCAATGGAAACAGCAAATGAGATGCAAATACCTTTGCAAGTTACTTCTAATTTGCATCAAGTTTTAAAGTCATTAGTTCTTGATGGTAAAGGAGTTGATGATCATTCAGGTATTTTAAAATTTGTAGAAAAACAATCTGGAGTTGAAGTAAAAAAATAGATGTTAGAAAGATTTCACGTTCCTCACGATGAGGAAATAAGAATAGAATATTCTGAACTAANAAGGTTGTCTGTAGAAATTTTGATAAAAAGTGGAATGAATAAAAAGCATGCCGAAATTGCTTCAGATGTTCTTCTTAAAGCTGATGTAAGAGGTGTTGATACTCATGGAGTTTCAAATATGCTTAGAAATTATGTTCAATATTTTAATGAAGGATCTGCAAACCCGAGACCAAATTGGAAGATTACTAGAGAAACTGAATCTTGTGCAACAGTAGACTCAGATAAAGGCCTAGGCGTAGTAGTCGTACCATTATGCATGGAAATTGCTATTGAAAAAGCTAAAAAAACTGGGGTNGGATTGGTTAGTATTGGAAATGGTAGGCACTTGGGAATGGCGGCATATCACGCAATGATGGCATTAGACCATGATATGATTGGAACCTGTATGACATCATCTACAACTAATGTTGTACCTACACATGCAGCTATACCAGGAATTGGAACAAATCCAATTGCTGTAGCAGCACCAGCATTAAAAAAAGCTCCATTTGTATTTGATGCTGCAACAAGTGCAATTGCAACTAATAAAGTTAGAGTTGCTCAAAGGATAGGTGTTCCTCTTGCACCAGGATGGATTACAGATGAAAAGGGGAACCCAATAATGGTTGACACTCCTTTAAAACAGTCAGATGATCCAAATGATGTAGCTGGAATTATGCAAACACCTGTTGGCGCTACAAGAGAACTTGGGTCTCATAAAGGTTTTTCTTTAGGAATGGTAGTAGATATTCTTGGATCTATTCTTAATGGTAGCTTGGCAGGACCGTTAAGAACATTTAAAGCACACCAAAATCACTTTGTTGCAGCATATTCAATTGATGCCTTTACAGAACTAAATAAATTTAAAGAAATGATGGATGAATATTTACAGATCCTTGAAGATTTACCTCCAGTGGAAGGTCAAAAAAGAGTTTTGTATGCTGGCTTGATGGAAGAAGAGACAACCATAGAAAGGATGGAAAAAGGCATCCCTCTCCATCCAGAGGTAGTTAACTGGTTTAAGGATATNTGTAGTGAACTTTCAATAAATTTTGATATTACTGGAAAAGGGGTTGAGGAT
>FUFK010433893.1_pt1 | contig 19531 bp, 18 predicted proteins | sample 1021851 | NCBI WGS metagenome assembly FUFK01 (sample SAMEA51879418, study PRJEB19060) | metagenome
AGCATTTTCCATCACTTCAATTATTTTTTTTGCATGTGATTCGTCTTCAACAGATATATCCAATTCATCATGTATTTGTATATGCGGTATGATACCTTCTTTGTATAATTCTAACATGGCTTTCTTAGTCATGTCTGCAGCTGATCCTTGTATCAATTTGTTTAATGCTTTGTATGTGTATGCTCTCCTGATTCCTGGTCCATGTTCCCTGAGTGCTTCTTCGTGAGGCAATGCTTTATGCATACCAAACTGATTCGGTTCCCATAGATGAAATCTACATAGTCTACCCAGCAGTGTCCGTATCTGTCCACGATCCTGTGCTCTGTTAGATGCTTTCTCCATTAATTGTTTTACAAATGGTACGCGTGAGTGATACGTATTAAATAAATCTGCAGCTTTGTCTTTTGTTACACCCAGCTCTGCCTGTAGCTTAGCTTTACCCATACCATAAAATAAACCAAGGTTGATTGTCTTAGCCTGTGTCCTAGGTATCTCTGCCATATCTGCAACAGTCTGGTGAAAGTCTGAACTAGAGTCATTGCTGTATGCATCGACTACATCGTAAACAGAAGGTAATTTATATAAAGAAGCATAATGCACTACCANCCTAGGCTCTTGNTGAGAATAGTCAAATACACCCCATNTATGGCCTTCCTCGGGTATAAATAANGACCTTATCTTAGGTCCAAGATCTTTGTTCCGTGCTGGAATTTGTTGTAAATTAGGGTTCTGATATGAGAATCTACCTGTAACTGTACCACCACCTGCATTTCTTAATTGGTTTATCTCTGCATGTATTCTACCTTTGTGTTCGTATCGTAAAATAGAATCTATAAAAGTTGTGTGTGCTTTGTTTATTTCTCTTGCTTGTGCAATCATATTAACAACAGGATGTTTGTGTTCTTGTAAAAAATTTTTTGTAAAAGAGGGTGCTTCTGTTTTTTCTGTACGTGGGTATTCTAATCGTAATACATCAAATACATTAGCAATAGATCTTGCTGCCCATATTTGTGTATCAATATTTGTTTCCATTTTAATTTTATTTAAAAGATCATACTCTGCTTGTTTAAATTCTTTTTTCATAGCCTGTGCTTTGTCTATATATACACGCACACCTTTAAATCTCATGTCAACAAGACAAGGAAATAATTCTGTTTCTAAATCAAATATGTCTTCTAAATCTTGACTAATAATTTCTTTCTTCATTTCTTGCCATAAACCAAACGTTGCTTCAGCATCTCTTTCAGCGTATGCACCAACATGCATAGCCGGTAGTTTGTACATTTCTGCTTTAGGATCAATACCCCATTCTTCTGCAGCTTCTGCTAGTGCAGCTTCATTCTTACCATAGCCCAGATAATGCCATGACAAACTATTAAGATCATATCTAAATCTGTTCTCATCTGTAATTGCTGCAGCTATCATTGTACAAACAATGTCGCCGTTTATTTTAAATCCTAATGCACGGAGCCAGCAGACATCGTACATTGCATTGTGAAAAATTTTTGTTGATGGAGATTCTAATATATCTTTAAGCCAACCTAAAACTCTTTGTCGGTCCATGTTACCACCACCTTCATGACCTATAGGAAAATAACCTTTGTAATGTTTAGTTGCAACTGCAATACCAATTACATCACCATTACCAATAACAGAACCAGATCCTTTCTTTATTAAATCAGGATCTTTAGTTTCTAAATCTATTGCTATTTCATCTACTTGTCTTAGGTCTGGGAATTCTGTAGGTTTTACCCATTCTGTCTGTGCTTCAAACTTAGGAATCTTCACGTATCCCCCATGAGTTTGGTTTTTCTTTTGGTAAATTTTCTTTTGGAATTTCTTTTTCGGGATAATCTCTTTCAAGTATCATTTCTAAAAAGTGTATAGCCTTCAATATATCTTCCTTTTTTCCTTTCAGCCGGTGACGGCAGATGTATTTTATAGCGCATCCCTCTGGAAAAAGCAATTCATTTTCAACTACAAATTTACTTGGTTGAATTTTAAAATTTTGATAATGTGATCCGCCGTGTTGTTTATCCCAAACTTTCGATGTCATATCCTTTATCCTCCCTTTTAGCTGTCATTATATATAAATTTTGTTTAGTACGTGTGACACCTACATACCAAACCCTATGTTCTTCATCGTGTTTATCATCGCTTTTTTCTGTCGCCTCTCTAATTGTTTTTGTATTATCTAAAATTAATAAAACATTATCGGCCTGTCCTCCTTTTGCAGAATGAATTGTAGATAGTTGTACTCTTGCATCTTTATGTAAATTTTCTTCCTGTCTTAACATTTCTCTTATGTATAAACATTCATCTGGATTAATTTTAAACACGTCATACCACCTCTCAGTATTACTAAATCCAAATTCTTTAAGGTCATATAATCTTTCTTCTCTTAAAGTATGGTAAGATTGAGTGCATTCAAAAATATCTTTAAGTTCACTTAAAGATAATTTATCTCCTTTATTTTGCCATCTTGTGTAGTTTAGAATGCTTCTAAACAAGGAAGCTGTAAAACTTTTACGTCCTTTAAATTGAAAATAAATTCCCATATCTTTCAATAAAGGTTTTAATTTTTCTAATCTATCGTTTGTTCTAGCTAACACCAACCAGTTGTCTTTATACAAAGGTGCATCATCAATGGTTGTAATATAATTAACTCTTCCTCTTTCATTTCTTGACTTCCAATTTTTTTTAACTCTTCTGTTGTCTGGAATTCGATCTAATATTTTATCAGCGATGTCTTGTACACTCCCAGGAACTCTGTAAGATTGTGGCAAAATAATGTCTTTTTTAGCTTGTGTAGCTATAAATTTAAGTACATCTGCACCGGCCCAGCCATAAATAGCTTGATCATCGTCGCCGGCTAGTATAACATATTTGGAATTTTCTCGCAGAATATCTACCATTTTCCATTGAATTGGTGATAAATCTTGAGCTTCATCAACAAAAACTACATCATATTTCGGACACAATTTAGCCACATTAAATTTTTCAATCATGTCTGTAAAATCATACAATTTAAAAGAATTTTTATAATTATTTAATTCTCCTTCTAAAATATATAATAAATTTTTTTCTAATTCATAAGAATACATTCCAGTATTGTATTCATCTTCAATAGAAACTTCTTTAATCCTAGCTGCATTTATTAAATTAAAGTATTCGCTATTAGAATCTACAAATCCTGTAGTCTCTTGACCATTAGAGTATACAGTAACCTCAATTCCTAGTTTTCTACCTATGTCTTCGTAATGCTCATCCTGCATTACCTCAGATTTTTTCATACCTAATCTATTAAAAGCAAGTGAGTGTAGAGTTCTAAAATGTTTTAAATCTTTTCTTTGTAGATGCTTGTATGCATCTAACATTCTATCAATAGCTTCGTTAGCTGCTTTGGTTGTAAAAGCAAAGTAACCAATCTTATCTAAAGGAGTTCCCAACTTATAAAATGTTTTAACATAATTAATAAGCTTGGTTGTTTTCCCTGTTCCCGGAGGCCCGTATATTTTTCTGCTAATCATCCGTATATACTTCTATTTAATAAAGGTTTAACTATTCTAATAACTCTAGATTCATAGTTTCTTCTTTTCCAATTATCGCTTAAAAATTTGTAGGATATAACTCTCATTCTACATTGTTTAGGGTCTCTAACAAATTGTTGTATTACTTCCTTATCTATTTTAGGAAACCTGTTTTGTAATTTTGTTTCTAACTCAGTTAAGTTTCCATTGTCCTTAGGTTGATACGCACTAAAACGTCTTTGAAAATTTCTAGACTCTCCTACATATAAAATACCATGTTTATTTTTTTGAAATTTTTTATTAATATCTTTAAACCAATAAACACTACCCGGAACCCCTTCACCATATTTTTTTAAAGGTAGATAGTTTCTTAATTTATGTTCCTTAGCCTGTAGTTTTTTTATTTCAGCTTCTTTTTCTCGTAAAACTGCTTCTTTTTTATATAAACTTATAATTTTTTTTCTTCTAGCTCTTTTAATTCTTGTAATTCTTTTTTTAAAAAAATCTTTTAAATTTTTACAGTATTTAGGATCAACTCCATGTTCCCAATAATTGTCTCCGTCATGATAATGGTTTGATAAAGTTTCTTCATCATCAACTTCTTCCCATAATTCTTGTATCTCTTTCCAAAAAACATATATACCTCTTTCACTATTTTCAGTTTCATACTCATCTAAAAGATATTTATGCACAATATCAAAACATTTGTGAATTTTTGTTTTGTGGTATTTTAAATATAATTTTTCTAATAGATTATCTACTAAGTACCAAGGTATTTTTACTGAAACGTGGTCTACATCTGGATCATGATATGCATAACCTCTTTGTCTAGCTGATTGTAATAAATTTTGTAAATGTTTGGATCTAACTAAACCATTTTGTACACTAATAGATTCCATTTGATCTATTTCAGTGTTTGCATTTGCTAATGCAATACTCACGTCGTAAGGTGCCCCCTTTAATTTTTTAAGACGTTCAGACTCTACAAATCTTGGGTCTGCTAAATCTTCTACAATATCCCTAACATCGTCTAAATCTTTTTGTACTCTTTCAAAACATCCTCTTACTTCTTCATTATAGTGTTTTAATTCAAACTTATCTATTTCAAATGCTACTTCTCTAATTATATCAATCTTATCTTTCATTACATTATCTCCGTTTTATGTTTTATTTTTGTATGGTATATTGGTACTTCTTCAAATGACTTTATGTTTATTTGTATTACATTCTTAGTAGAAGAATTATATTTACCAGACTCTTTAGATGGAAATCTTTTCTGATCCAAAAATTGTATTTCACACTCCCTGTATGTAGTCTCCATTATACGTCCTGTTTTTTCTTCTTTATATTTCCAATCTTTAGCTCTTAATCTATCAAAAAATTTTTCAAATTTAAAAAATGCATAGTCACCTTCTATTAATACTGAACCACTTTTAAATGCTGCATCTGTGGATGCTTTAGGCCCATTAATTTTTGCATGTAATACATCATGTAGTTTTTCTTTAGGAGATGTGCCTATAGGTGGTTGTACAGCTTTCTGTGTTTTATATAGTTCATCCATTACTGTTTGTTCTTCTTCACCTTTAATAAGAGGTGGTAAAAATCCTGCTGCTTTTGCTATCGCATTTCTACGTTTACGTTGATCATTTAAATGTTCAATTGATTTACAATGTACTGTTGCTGTTGCAATACCGTCTGGTTTAGTAACGTCAAATTCGTATTCTGGTTCTTCAAAAATTTCTATCTTTCTTAAGTTAGTCAGTATTGGATACGACCCTTTTGATCCGGCTAGTACCCCAAATCTTTTCTTGACGCAGATACCTTTCTTACAAAAATCAGCTAATGGACTTTGTGTGCAAGTATATCCTTTGTCTGATCTTTTCCAGGATTTTAATTTTGCACTTAATATCTTATCATCCCACGCATTTGCATGTCGTTCTTCAAAAAATTTAACTGGAGCATTCTTGACTTTCTGCTCCCATCCATCAGGGTATTTCATCTTAGCAAAAACATGATAGTTATACATAAATCTATCTTTACCATCAAATCCTTCTTTATTAGATACCTTAGATATATCTGCTAGACATGGTGGGCCATCTAATAAATCTCCATCAACTCCTTGATATATTTTTTGATCTATATTTTCTGTAATTTTTGTTAAGTCTTCTTTAGAAACTAAGTTAGCTTCTACTACTTTTAAAAATTTTTCAATATCAAATGGTGTTCCGTCTACGTTTAATGCTCTTCGTTTACCACCATAATAAGGTAAGTTAATAAATTGTCCTGGTTTTAAGTTCCCTGTTTCCTCGTCCGTTGTTAGTTCGGTTTGTTTTGGAAACACTTCACAATCTGGTTTTAGTTTAAATAATGGTAATAAATTACTTAAAAAAGATTTAACTGCTTTTGCATCTGTAAAATGATCCATGAATAAACATAAGTGTAGTCCACCACTTTTAGATTCAATGGGTATTAAAGGTAATTGATAATCTTGTATCACGTCTATAAAAAATTTTTTATTAAAGTCATCATAGTCTTTAGGATCAACATCTATAACACCAAATCTTACTTCTTTATTTTCATTACAAGGTTGAATACCTATTGATAAAGTTCCCTTGATATGAGCCTCGTAAACTTTTTCAGTTAGAGGTTCGTAATTCCATCTGTATACTGGCTTTTTCTTTCCGCTTTCTGGNTCTACAAATGCCTTCGGATCATCNAAGTCAGCTAGACCATACGCNNCNCTATAGCCATCAAAATATTTTATATATCTTTTATCCATAACTTNTCGTGTGGGCCANTCAGTCTCCCTCCTGGCCCACATTGTGCACTCATTCTCTTAGAGAATTAGATAATGCTTTGATCCTTTGGTTTATCTTCGCCGTGTTTTGCTTTAACACTTCCTTTAGAAATGTTTTCAGAAAAAGTTTTAGCTTGTTGATAAAGTGATTGATCAGTTATGGGTCCAACCTTACTTACTTCCCAACCAAACCAAGTGCCTTTATCATTTGACATTTGGGTTGTTTTTAGTCTGTAAATATGGCTAAAAGATGCCGGTGTAAATAAACCGTTCTGTCCTTTTAGTTTGATTCCCGACATCATTGAATTCCATTTTCTACTAATTTTTAATTGAGTAGATTTCATAGATATCAATGCAGTCGATGGACTATCGCCTGTGATAATTACAAAATGCGATGCAGTCTTTTCAATATAATTACCATTAGGTAATCTATCTTTNTAGTTTGCATCTGGTTTTGTTTTAGACATGATATCAGATGAAGAATCATANATTGCAACTGGTGCNCCTGGTCCTTCTCCTCTATCTTTCCATTCGATGTATTCAAGTTTATAAAATGCAGGAATGACATCTATGCCCTTCACTCCATCATATAACTCTCCAGAGACAGAATTGAAAATCATTCCTGGCTCTGCACCTTCGACATACTTACCATCACGTTTGTTAACTTCTGGTGAAAGTTGTCCAAGGATTTTAAGAAAAGGAAGAGCTAGATCTTCTTGACCTATTTTGCCCAATCCTTTTGCTGCATCTTCTTCAAACATATTTGAAGGAAGTCCTGCAGTCTTTTTCTCTGCTACTTGGTTCATGTTTATTTGTTCCTTGTTATTTTTGTTCTGTTGCCCGTGAACAGGTTAAAAAGATCAGAGGGCATCTCTTGTCCAGATTCTAGACGCTCTCTGACCAATGCTTTAAGTGTCATAGGTTCGACCTTTAATTTCTGGACAGGTTCGTACCCTTGACCTTGCGCAAGGANNGCATATTGCNNTGCCTTGTTATCTTCGTNACGACCNAAGGNAACNGTNATNTCATTTTTAATNANATCACCTAGGCCGTTNTCTCGAAGCCATNTNNANGCTNCTTCNTTATTTNNTNTNGNNATNGAAGCACCNTANACNGGTTTNACTTCNACNGAAGNTCCNTCNGCTANTTTNAATGTAGAGATGTTCATNTCNTGCATCATNGTAGGNATAACNTCNCCNGAAACTAATTCNANNTNTCTNTTCAGNTCTTTNANTTCNTNTTCTTTAGCTAGAAGTTCATCCTCTAACTTTTGTAGTTTTACAACTTGATCAGATAATTTATTGGCGTCATTTGCACCATCCAAATCTGCACGTTGGTCTTGTTCAAAATCAATGTTCATCGATTTCTCCTTTCTCATATAAGTTTATTTTTAAAGGATAGTACATTTTTTCTTGTCTATCCCATTTAAGCAAATTAAATTTGCCGTTTGTAATATCAGAAACTATAGAACATGCAATACCAATAATTGCAGGATCACCAGTTAATAATAAATAATCTTCTGGAGTATAATTTTTTAATAAATTTCTTAATTTAAAAATTAAAGGTCCTGGAGAAAATATTATTTGAGAAAATTCAGGTAGTAAAAAATTAAATTCACCATATTCTCTTGCACTCATAATATTTATTTTAGGAGTGCCAGCTTTAGTTCCCGGTAATTCTTGAATAACATATACTATTTTTTTTCTTTCTAACATTGACAATAGATATAGGATAGTCTATATAAGATGTCAATACAGAAAGAATAAATATTATGAAATATAAATTTAAAACAGAGCCTTACGCTCATCAATTAAAAGCGTTAGAGCTTTCTTGGGATAAGCCGTACTTTGCCTATTTTATGGAAATGGGTACTGGTAAATCAAAGGTACTGATAGATAATATTGCTATGTTATACGATAGTGGCAAGATCAATGGTGTNCTAATTGTGGCACCAAANGGTGTNNNTAAAANNTGGTANGAACAAGANNTACCNNCNCATATGCCNGATCANGTNGANNATNNNGANNNNTTNTGGCANGCAANNATNAATNAAAAACAACAAAAAGAATTANATAAACTNTTTNNNCCAGGNGAAGANNTNCACNTNTTANTTATGAATGTAGAAGCTTTTTCAACTAAAAAGGGTGTAGAATTTGCAGCTAAATTTCTACGTTGTCACAGAACTATGATGGCAATTGATGAATCTACTACTATTAAAAATCCTGATGCTAAAAGAACTAGACATATATGTTCTTTAGGAGAATATGCACAATACAAAAGAATATTAACTGGATCTCCTGTAACTAAATCACCTTTAGATCTGTATAAACAATGTGAGTTTCTTAAAAAAGAATTACTGGGACACACTTCTTATTATACTTTTAGGACTAGGTATGCAAAAATGAAAACTGCTAATTTTGGTGGTAGATCTGTTCAAATTGTAATAGGTTATCAACACTTAGCTGAGTTATCTGAAAAATTAAAACCTTTTTCACACAGAGTTTTAAAAGATGATTGTTTAGATTTACCTGAAAAAACGTACGTAAAAAGAATAGTTCAATTAACTCCTGATCAAACTAAATTGTACAAACAAATGAAAGTTTTAGCTCTTGCTCAAATGAATGGTAAAATGATGAGTACAGCCACCGTGCTTACTCAACTAATGAGGTTACAACAAATTACTTGCGGACACTTTACTGCCGATGATGGTTCTTTTCAAGAGGTGCCATCTAATCGATTACCAGAATTAATGGATGTATTAGAAGAAGTAGAAGGAAAAGTAGTTATATGGGCACATTGGCAAAGAGATGTAAATAGGATTTTAAGGGAGATATCAAAAAAGTTTGGCGAAAATAGTTTTGTAGATTATTATGGTTTGACTCCTATGGCCGATCGTCAAAAAAATATTAAAAAATTTCAAAATAATGATGAATGTAGATTTTTTGTTGGCACTACACAAACAGGTGGTTATGGTATTACATTAACTGCCGCGTCCACTATGATATATTATTCTAATGGTTATGACCTGGAAAAGAGACAACAATCTGAAGCAAGGATAGATAGGATAGGACAAAAATATCCAATGACCTATATAGATATTATGTGTGAAAAAACTGTTGATGAAAGAATTGTTAAAGCTTTAAAAGAAAAAGTTAATATTGCAACTCAGATTATGGGTGAAGAATTAAAAGAATGGATTTAAACTAAATCCCTAGCGGAACCTGTTATAGGTTTATATTTTGTTTTACCATCAAATCTATAAGCGTGCATAAATTGTGCACGTCTACCTTCAGGTATCCAGCTGCAATGTATCCAGCCCGAATTTGGTTCGCCGGGAGTGTAGTACTCGAGGATCAATTGATCTGGTTCTAAATTTTTATATATCCAGTCTGCAAGCTCTGCGTTGTCTGTGCCTATAACCTCAAAATCCGCCGCCTCTGCTTTAGCATGTTGGCTGTTCGCTGAGCTGCCGATGGCAAGACACAAATCTACGCTACGAAAACCGCTCGTTACCTTGACTCTGCCGAAGTGGTCACGTACCGGTTGAAGAATGTTTTCGCACAATGCTTTTAGTTTATCTATTTGATCTGCACTAGGATTATTATCAATACCTTTTCGGATTGCTGTATCCGATTTAGTTAATTCGTGGAGGCTGAAGTTACGTGAAAGATTCATGATTTTTTATTGTAAGATTAAAGTAAATATAACATAACCCATACCAGTAATCAATGCTCCAGTAGACACTAATAAGATACTTTCTATACGGTTTATTTGACGTTCTAGCTTATGTATCTTATCATGAGTCTGCTTTTGCATTATTCTGCAAAGTTTCTCGTGTTCTTCTATTTTTTGTAATGCGTTTTTAGCCATTTGGAAATAGTAAACGGATTTTTTGGTCCATTGTCAAGTTAGAAAATTGATTAGCTGCCTGCGTTTGTGTCATAACGGATTGATCAATTTGTGGTAGATTTAATGATGTAGGTGTGATAGGCGTGTCCTCCATTATTGGCATTAATGGATTATCTATTGATGGAAATACTGGTTCATCTAATGATACATAACTAAGTTCGTCAGCTATACTATCAATAGCGCTTTCAGCTTCATTAAAAGGATTATCTAAACCTAATTTAATTGCATTTTGTTCAAAAGCTAATCGTATTTCTTTAGATGGTCTAAATGGTTGAAAACTTCCTTCTCTTAAAGCACTGTACGCTCTTGTTCCAACTCTATCAAAAGCTTCTTCAATTTGATATGAAGACAAACCTAAAGTTTCTCCTGCTTCCATATCTAATTTCATATTTTTTTGTACGCCAAACAAAGCACGATTAGCATTAATAAAAGAATCTACAATAGTTCTAGGCTCAATTGGTCCACCTCTTAAAGTTTCTCTAGTAAATAAAGATCTAGAATCCCTAGTTCCTTTTTGAAAGTCTGCAATTTTAAAATTTATAACTCGTTCTGCATTTATATCTACAGGTCTAAAACCAAATAGTCCTGCAAACTCAGGACCAAAATCATAAGTTTGACCATACTTATCAAACTTACCTTTAGTAATTACATTAACCTCTTCTATTGATTGGTCCATTCTTTTTAATTGGTTAAGTGAGAAAGGCATTTGTGCTTCTACTAAGTGAGCCATAATTTTATTAGCTTTGTCGCCTGGGGTGTCTTGTGGATTAAACACTTGGAAACCTTCTCTTGTTCTACCACCTCTAATTAATATATCTGTAACAGCTTCTGTCCAAATAGATTCAGAAATAAATGGTGAGGCAAATTCTTTCATAGCTTCAAACGTACCACCAATAAAGTCATTCATAATACCGTCGTTATCTTTTTCACCATCAGCCACTGAATTAACAACAGTTTGTAGTGGTCTAATTAATGTATCGTATGCATTAGCATGACTAAAATCTATGTATGCAAACGAACCATCTTTCTTTTTAATTGGTAGTAGAGTTGAGTTTTTAGACCAGCCAGCAACGTATCTTCTAAGTGCATCTCTTTCGTCATCAGTTACATCATATAGTGCTCCAAACATTTGAGACACACCATATGGTACCGCAGCAACGGTTGTAGTAAATCCAAATAATCTTGTATATCCTGTTCTTTGGAACGGTTTTAATGTTTTATCATTAACTATTATTTCTTCGTTAATTTCTTTTAATGCTCTACTTACAATGTTTGTACCTGTTCTAGCTATTTCTGCAGGAAACGATACGAAATTACCTATAGGTAATTTTCTTAAACCTTTAATAAATTCTGATACATAGTCATAGTTTGGTATGTTATTTCTAACTATATCAGCTGCTTGTTCTTCTAAATATTCTTTTGTTAATCTTACTTCTTCGCCAGCTGCATTCTTAAACCATTTTCCTCTAACCACACCCACTCTTTCAAATGCTTTTTCCATTCTTTTTTGTTCCATAGCCCATGATGCTATCTTCCAAAAGTCATCTTCAGCTGTGTATAAGTCTTGTGATACAGATTTTAATTTTGATAATGGTTTTAATAATAATCTCATACCCTTGTCAGATGTCATAGTCTCACCAAAGTTTACATCTTCCATAAGTCTTGCAAGGTCCCCGAGTCTAACGTTAGAGTTTACAACTCCAAGTTCTAACAATCTTTCATACAATTCATTCTGTTGTCTTGTACCTTTTAATGGTGTTTGTAATGCTTGATAAGCTTGTTTAATTGCTTGACCATCTGGTATGATACCATTGGCTGTAGCAAAAGCTCCCGCACTTACAAAGTTACGCATGTGTGTAACAGGTGATAAAATTGTTTTAGCAATCTGTGATGTAGCTTTAGGATACAATACTAAACTTTCATACATTTGTGCTAAAAATTTATTATTTTCTGTAGCCATTGATGTTTGTTTTAATGCATCTGCAACACCTGGTCTTGCGTACAAAGGATTCTGTGCATCAGCAAAAGGATTAGTTGCACCTTTACTAATAGATAATTTACCTGATGGATCTATAACTTCTATTTTTTTAAAGTCATCACCAAAAAATTTCATAGCATCGTCATAACTTCTTGCAAACATTGGCTCTTTACCAGCGGCCTCAAGCTCATCAGATTTTTTAATTAAGTCATCAAAGAAAACATTTCGTCTAGCAATGACAGATAGTTTAGCGGTACCACCTAAGATAGTTTGCATAGGATTGTTTTGTTTACCTAATAATTCTTCAATAGCTTCTCTCGGCCCACCTTTTTTTATATCTAACATAGACACAAACTCTTTTGGTTTAGCATCATTTGCTTTATCCAATGTAGTTTTGTTTAAAAAGAAACTTGGTATTTTAAACAATGGTACATTGTTTCTATCCATTTTAAAACCAGGAGGCATCTTAACTGTTCTAAGTATACCGGCAATTGCATCATCTGCTTCTTGAACTTCTAATTCTTTACCAGCTTGTCTTGCACTTTGCATTAAAACAGCTCTTGTTTTTTTTATTGCTTCTTCTGTTGGTGTATAATTAAACCAAGGTATTAAAGATTTGTTTTGAAATACATCATAAGTTGCACCTAAATAATCTTTAAACTTACCACCAAATATATCTTTAAATTCTTTTAATTCTTTTTTGTCTAACTTACCACCAACCTCAGTAAATAATTTGCCCCACCTAGTTCTAATTGTAGATAAACCTCCAAAGATAGCAGTTTCTATTTCTTTTGCTTGGTCGGCGTTCTTTGCAAATTTTGCTATTTGTTCTGTAACTTTTGCTTTTTTAGCTTTATCTAATGCACCAAAGGTCATTACACCTTCATCATCTAATTTAGGATTGCCTTCTAATAATAATTCATTAACGTCACTTAAAAATTTATTTCTGTTTTTAGCATTTTGTTTATTAAAAATAGTTCTAATAGGTGGGAATAATTTATCTATACTAATATCTATTTCTCTTGATGTGTTTCTTGCAGCTGCTGCATCGCCCGCTCTTAAACCTATTTGTTGTCTCTCCATTTGAAAAAATTCTGGAGTCTTGTCGCCTCTTGCTCTAAGTTTACCACCAACTTTATCAATCCATTTATCTATTTTACTATTGTTAACATCTAATTTTTTATTTCTTTGTGCAAGTTTCTTGATCCCTGTGCCTACACCCCCGATAATACCTGTAAACAATGCACCTTCCGTACCAAATTTAACTCTGTTTAATAACTCTCTACCTGGATCGTTCTCATCATCTTGTAAATCAAACGCTAGTGAACCTGCTGCTTCTACATCACCAACAAATACACCTTCAGCAATACCGCCTGTAACAGCTCCGGCTGCAAGCTTTAATGCTCCGCCACCACCTCGCATATTTTTTAATGCGCTAGCTAGTTTAGGACTGTTTGCTTTAAATAGGTTACCAGTTTTAGCTGAATCGATTGCTTTCTCTGCAAGTTTGCTACCAAGTTTAAAACCATAACCACCTGGTATACCTATGTTAACTAATAGTTCGGTAATTTTTCCTGCGGCTGTTGCTTCTGCTCTTTCGTCAAATGTTGTAAGGTCATCAAAGAATTGTTCTACTTCAGCAGCTTTATTTGTGCCTGCTCCAAGATCTATAAGTGTTGCGCCTAATGAAAATAGGCCTTTAGGTATTGCAATGGCACCAGAAACAATCCCGGATAGGACCGATTCAATCGTGCCTACTTGATTAAAATCTTCGGCCATGGTCCCTCCTAACTACCGAATCCCCACCAGCTATTAGTTTTTTCCGATATAGTTCCAAATGATTTAATAATATCTACTGAACCATCTGCATCTATTCTAGCAACGATTCCTTCTAATTGATAAACTCCAGGTCCTTTTCTTTTAAATTCATCTGATTCAACAAATGCTTTTATATTTTTATGAGATTTTTTACTTATTTCACCTTTGTTTTCATTTTCTCCAACTTCTCCTGCACGTATCATCCATTCAATACCAGCTTTAACGCCATCTAATCCAGAACCTGTTGCTTTTTTAGCAGCTAAATATGCTTCAGTTGAACTTTGAGAATCTTTAGTTAAATATCTTATTGCTTTTTCTTTAGAACCTAATTGTTCAGTCCAGAAAGCTAAATCTTCTTTATTTTTATTTGTTTTACTAGCTTCAATTTGTTCTAGTTTTAATTGTTGTTGAGCATCCATTAAGTTTGCAGCTTCTCTTAGTTTTTCTGGTTTGTCATATGATTGACTTGTTTCTGCTATAACATCTGAGACTAAATTTTCTGCGCCCAAGCCTGTTCTAGATATTCTTTGACCTGCTTTAATCATTGCATCATACAATGCATTTTTTTGTGCACGGTCATAGCCTAACGATTCTAAAATAGTATTAACTCTTTCTTTTTTAGTTGGTGGTGGAGTATCCTCTATCTTACCTTTATCCGCAATAACTTTATTTATTGGAGTATCCTTTTCTAGTTCTCTTGGATCTCCAACGATAAGAGCTTCATCTCCTTCAAATACTCTACCTTTACCTTTTGCTGAATCTTGTTGTGCTTTTTTAAGTCGTGCATATTCGGTAGCTGATATTAAGTTTAAATTAGCCTGAGCTTCAAGAGACAGCCCTTGAGGTTCCTGCATAATTATTTGACCACTTTCTGGATCTTTTACAGTTGTTGCAAAATCAGAACTTAATTCTGAAAAGTCGTCCTGTGCTGCTGTAGTACCTACCATATTTAAATCAGTAGGCTTCGTAACAACTCTTCTCATGTAAGGTTTAAACTCTCTATAATCTTTATATGGATTTCCAATACCTAATTGTGCAGCTGCGTTTAAAACTTTTGGATCTGCTACTTGTCCCGCTTGTAAATTAGCTTGGACATTTTTAAATACTTGGCCAGCATCTTGATACCTTTGTCTTGGTTCTTTAATACCATCCATGATCCCTTCTTTAATAGGGCCACCTATTCTAAACATTGGTCTATTTAAAACTTTCATTAATTATCTCCCGGGAATCCAAATATTTTACCATACAATCCACCTACTCCTAAAGCTGTACCAATTGCTGATGATAGTGGACTAACTGGTTGTTGTGGTGCGTATTGTGGGCCAGCAACACCACCAGATAAACCTGTTAAACCTTGACCATATGCAGATAATCTTCCGTATGGTTCGTAAGCTGCAGTTCTAGCTGCTTCTTGATCTGCTTGTAATCTTGCTTGTTCTTGACCTTGTCTTAAAGATCCTAGTTGTCCTAATGCTCCAACGTCTGCACCAAGTCCTGCTCTTTGGAAATTAGATAGCCCCATTTGTGCTGCACCTAAACCAGATTGTAATCCAGCTAGTTGACTACCTTGTGTAAATGCGTTTGCTGCTGCTTGTTGTGCGTTTTGAAATCCTGATTGTAACAGTTGTGCTCTTAATGCTTCTCTATCTGCTAAAGTATTAGACATATATTCACCAAGCATAGCACCTTCTCTACCGCCGCCAAATCCACCTTGCGCAACAGCAGCGTCTCTAATTTGTTGTTCACCTGCTTGTCTAGATTTATCAAATTCTGTAAGGGTTGTATCAATAACTTGTTGTTGATACGGTGACATAAAAGGTTGGTAAGCTGCTGGACCAGTTAAACCACCAAGACCACCGATTGTTGTAGCGGCTTGTTGTTGTGCAGCTTGTGCATCAGCTAAAAATGGTTTATAAGCACCAACACCTTGTTCAGCTAGAGTAATAGCTCGTGTTTGCAATGGGTCTTCACCAGCAACAAATTGTCTACCAGTAAATTGACCTGTAGCTATCGGTACACTATATGCACCTTTGGCTTGTGCTGCGTAATCTTTTGCGTATTCTTGTAAAAAATCTGGTGTTGCCATTATACTACCCTTGTTTCTAATTGTTTCATGTTATCATACATTGCTTGTGCGCCTTGTGATTCTTCCGATACTTTACCGCCAGCTTCTAAATGATTCATTAAATTTTCCATAACTTCTGCGCCTTTATCTATATCTCCACCACCTGCGTTTCTAACAGCATCTGCGGTAAATACAAACTCATTTACACTTAATCTTGCAGGCACGTCATCTGCTTTCTCTCGCTTACCTATTGGCACAAATCCACCTTCAGCTCTATAATCTTTTTCCATACCACCTAAATCCATTAAGCCGCCTTCAGCTCTACCTACTCTTACACCACCTGATGGATAATTAAATTTATTTGTTCCAGGAGGAGTGTTATAACCAGCTACACTAGTTAAACCACCATTAGCCATCATCATAGGCATTTGTGGTTCTGTTTGTATTGTTTCTGCTTCAGTAGTCATTATATCTTCTTGTTCTGGTCCCTGTTCCCCGGACGCTTGTTGAAGAACAAGCATTTTAAATTCTGGATACGATAAGTCACCACCTTGTGCTACGTATTTTTGATATTCTTGTCTTAAAAATTTTTCTGCTTCTGGTGGTAATTGTACATCTTCTGTCATAGAAGCTTCTTCTACTAACTCTCCGTCTTGAAAACCTCTACGCATTAACACTGGTAAACCTAAAGATATTTCGTCTTCTTCATCTTCAACTCTCATACCACTTGCATAACCTATTCTGCCACCGTTAGCTACTGGTTGGTAAAATCCTTCTTGTACATATTGTTGGTTTGGTAAAAAATTCATATAAGGATCTCGGGCTCTTGCCATCATCATTGCTTGGTAAGGACCAATAAATTCATCTACTTCTTCTTCTACTTCTTCATAAGGCCCCATCTTAAATGCTTTTTGTAAGAATGGTGTTGCAACTGCTGTTGCACCTAAACCTAATGCTAAATTTTTACCACTAAAACCTGCAGTACCAGGAACCATTGATTTTAAAAATCCACCTAACTTAGGAAGAAACTTAGTTTTGACACCTGCATTTTTCATAATTGCAAGTTCTCTTGCAGTGTTTCCGGCTGTAAACATACCCCCTAATCTAGAAAATAAACTAGCGTTACTAGCACCGAAAGGAATCATACCTAAGCCACCTATTATAGCAGCTTTACCTAATGGACTTTTAACAATTTTCTTTACACCACGGACAGCTTTCTTAACAAGCTTACCTAAAAAGTAACGTTGTCTAGGTTCTTGTAAGGAACCTATTCCTGATTGTATTTGTTGGGGTTGTTGCATTCTTGAAATAGCCATAATTTTACCTTAATCCTATGTTTTACTTCGTTTTACTTAACAAATCAAGAGGCGGCATTATTACTTTTACGTCTTGTGCCATGTCCTCATTCTTATAACCCTTAGATTCCCAGTCTTTTCTATCCTTAAAAATCTCGCCTGTTTGCTTATGTCTATAGGTTGTCTCTACTTCTGCGTTTTTTATTTCCATTAATCTACCTTTTCCTTTTTAATATTCAGATAACTTATACCAAAAACAACACCATCAGACATGGTTCCAGCTGTAGTATAGGCTAATTTAGTGCCCCCCTCTACAATTAAAGGTAAAGTTAATATTTCTACACTAGCTGATGTTGCTAATGTTTGCGTATGCACTATCTCAAATGCATTGTTTTTTATGGTAACAGTTGGTGTATTAGATCCTGATTTATTAGTAACTCTTAATGATCTAACAATTATTGTTTCATTTGCACTTGGTTCCAACATATCAACAGACTCAGCTGCTGTAGTTGTTTTACCATAAAATCTATATTCATTTACTACTGCCATTATGCATCTAAAAAGAAACTTTTAGCTTCTATTTCTTGTTTAACTTCATCTTGAAATGAAGAGTTTAATTTTGTTATTACACCATCAAGATCTCTAACTAATGATTGTAGATTTTGTCTGCTGTATTCTTCTTCAGCTCTTGTTAATGATTGTACTATCTTTGCCATTATAAAATACTTAGTAGTCCCCCATAGTTTAAACCTACTCTTCCACCATCAGCTAAATTAGCTATGTAGTTATTCCAAAATTGTTTGTAACTCATTAATGGACCTACACTATCTTTATTTTCTTCTTCATATTGTTTATATGCTTCTCTTATTTCTTCCCACATTCCCCTTGGCAGATAACTTCCACCACCAGAAAAACCTACTCTTCCGCCGTGTGCCAATCTATCTTTTGCTCTCTCATAAGTTGCTTTTTGAGATTTATCATAAGCTTCTACAGAGCCGTGACCTCCCCAAGAGCCCGGGCCATCACCACTGGGCTTATTATCTTGGATTGTTGTACCTGTAGTTGTGGTTGTAACATCTTTATTTTTAGGATTTTGAGGAGAGTTTTCCCAAGCTGTTATTTCGTCTAGTGTTTTTTGATAATTTTTCCAACTAATTTTTTTACCTTTATCAATTCTATTTTCAAACCAATCTTTCTTTTTACCTAACGCTACATCATAATCATTTGATCCAAACATAGAAATTACATTTTTACCTGATAACACACTATCAGGTCCATATTTATGGAGTCCAGTATTTGGATCTATACCAATCATATTGTCTTGCATTTCTAAATAATTTAATTGATCAACAAAGTTTGGATTATAATTTCTAGATTCAATATTAAAAGGACTTAATGACCATGAAGCCATAGCAGCTGGTAAAGGTATTTGTGGTTGCTTAGATAATCTTTCTCCAAGTGTGCCTCTTACTTTTGGCGTGCTTTTAAACACACCTTTTGCCATGTCCCATATCTTTGCTAACCCTTGTTTAGGTTCGTAAATTTTTGGATGCATGCCAATAGTTTCGTTAATAATTTTATTTGGATATTCAACACCGGACCCATAATCATCTGCGTACTCAATACCCTCCATTTTTATTGACTCGTCAACAGGAACTTCTGCAACAGCTCGAGGATTATAGGTTAAATCTAGTCCTCTTTCTCCGCCACCTCCACCAGAATTAGTAAAAGCCTCGGTATAAGGTATTCCATAAGATGTTGTTTCTTCTACTTCCTCTACTGCAGGAGGTGTATAGTTTAAAAGAAATCGATTTAAAGGTAAAAATTTATTGCCTGCATCATATCTTTCCTTATCAACGCCTGTATAAAAAGTAGACATTATCTTCTTCCTCCTGGATGTATATCTAATCTAAACGTACCTAGTTTCCAATCTTCATTGCTACTTGTGTTTGCAACTTTAAGCGCAATAGATCTTGCTCTTAATCTTGTATCTTTTTTAGTAGTAGTTGAATCAACACTAAAGTTTGTAGTAGTACCCGTGCTGTTTGGATAATTTCTAGTTGTAAAACTAATTTGAGTGTTGCCTGTTTGTGAAATAAAATCTGGTATAAATCTGCTTATTCTCATTATAAATTCTCC
>FUFK010037658.1_pt1 | contig 19530 bp, 19 predicted proteins | sample 1021851 | NCBI WGS metagenome assembly FUFK01 (sample SAMEA51879418, study PRJEB19060) | metagenome
TTATATCCTCAAGTACAAAAAAATCAAAAAAAAGTGGTGAATTTAAGAATATTGGAGGATTTGGAGCTCTAACAAGACTACCTAATAAACTAAAAAATCCTTATCTTGTAACTAGTACTGATGGAGTTGGAACTAAAATTGAAGTTGCAAATCAACTTAACAAATTTGATACTATAGGGATTGATCTTGTGGCAATGTGCGTAAATGATCTTATTGTCCAAGGCGCGAAACCAATAATTTTTCTAGATTATATATCAATTGAAAAAATAAATACTAAAAAGTTAAAAAATATTATCAAAGGTATTATTAAAGGATGCAAATTAGCTGATTGTGATTTAGTTGGCGGAGAAACTGCTGAAATGCCAGGAACGTACACTAAAGGAAAATTTGATATAGCTGGTTTCTCAGTAGGATTTGTAGAAAAAGATAAAATACTAATAAACAAAATAAGAGAAAAAGATTTAGTTGTGGCTGTGCCATCCAGTGGGCTTCATTCTAATGGGTTTTCTTTAGTGAGACATATTCTAAAAAAAAAAAAGATCAATTTAAAAAAAAATTCTTATTTAAAAAAAGAATTACTAAAGCCTACAAAAGTTTATGTAAAACCTGTTTTAGAGTTACTTAAAAGAAAATATATAAGTGGGTGTGCAAATATTACAGGTGGTGGATTAGAAGATAATATTAAAAGAGTAATTCCTAAAAAATATTGTGCTGAAATTTATTTAGAGAAAGTAAAAACCTTAAAAATTTTTAAATGGTTAAAAAGTAAAGGTGTAAGTGAAAAAGAAATGTTGAAAACTTTTAATTGTGGAATTGGATTTTGTTTAATAATTAAACCTTATAACTTTCAGAAAATAATTAAGTTTTTTCCAAAAGAATATAGGCCGTATGTTATAGGGAAAATTACTAAAAATTTTAATAAAGTAAAATTGAGTGGAAAAATCTCTTGGTAAAGAAAAAAATAGCAGTATTTATTAGTGGTAGAGGCAGCAATCTTAAATCGCTAATAAATCATTCAAAAAAAAAAAATTCATTATTTAAAATTGATTTAGTTATTTCAAATAATTTTAATGTTAAAGGATTAAAGATAGCAAATAAATCGAAAATAAAAAATTATTATGTAAAGTATTCTAATAAAAGAAATTTTGAAAATCGTGTATTAAAATTGCTAAATAAAAATANGATTGATTTAATTTGTTTAGCTGGATTTATGAAAATACTATCAAAAAAATTTATTAAAAAATTCTCAAGTCCTATAATTAATATTCATCCATCCCTATTACCAAAATATAAAGGATTAAATACACACATGAAAGCAATAAAAAATAAAGATAAATATTCTGGGGCTACAGTTCACATTGTGAATGATAAATTAGATTCTGGGAAAATTATAATTCAAGAAAAAGTTAGAATTTTAAAATCAGATAATGAGAAAACTTTAAAAAAAAAGGTTTTAAAAATCGAGCATAAAATATACTCGAAAGCGATTATAAAATTGTTAACTAATTATTAAAAAAAAAATCTAATTCAATTTTTGCGTTTTCTAGGCTGTCTGAACCATGAACGGAGTTTTTATCAATTGAAATACCATATTTTTTCCTCAATGTTCCCTCTTCTGCATCCACAGGATTTGTTGCCCCCATTAATTTTCTGTTATCCATTACTGCATTTTCTTTCTGTAAAGTCATAACTATTATGGGACCGGAAGATAAATACGCGCAAAGATCATTATAAAATGGCTTAGATTCATGGACTTTATAAAATCTTTCAGCTTCCTCTTTAGAAATATGAATTTTTTTTTCTTTAATTATTTTAAAACCTTTATTTGTAAATTCTTGTTTAATTTGATCTTGAAGATTTCTCTCAACTGCATCTGGTTTAATTATTGAAAGAGTTTGTTCAATATTACTCATAATTATCTTCTATTAATTTATTCAACAATCTAACACCATAACCAGTTGCTCCTCCTGAATTTAATGCACCTCCATATTTTGAAAATGCCATACCTGCAATATCCAAGTGAGCCCATGGAGTTTTATTTAAAATAAATCTTTGTAAGAACTGTGCGGCTGTTGTAGAACCAGCACCACCAACATAATTAATATTTTGCATATCCGCATTTTTAGAATTTATTAATTTATCGAAGTTTTCATTTAAAGGCATACGCCATAGTTTCTCCTCAACACTTTCTCCCGCTTCAATTAATTGTTTTGATAATTTATCATTATTTGAAAATAAACCAGCATATTCTGAGCCAAGAGAAACAATTATGGCTCCAGTTAATGTTGCTAGATCAATTATAAATTGAGGCTTAAATTTTTCTTCAGTAAATGTTAACGCATCAGCTAAAACTAATCTACCTTCTGCATCTGTATTCAGAATTTCTATAGTTTTTCCACTGTAAGATTTTACAATATCACCGGGTCTTTGAGCATCTCCGCTTACCATATTTTCTACAAGACCTACCACACCAACAGCATTTATTTTTGATTTTCTGAGAGCAAGAGTCTTCATTAAACCAACTACGGTGGCTGATCCAGCCATATCATATGTCATATCTTCCATAAATTTTGCAGGTTTTAACGAATAACCCCCAGTATCAAAACATACACCTTTACCAACAAACCCTAACGGTTTAGATTTATTTTTTGCACCATTCCACTCCATTGTAACTAAATATGACCCTCTAACACTTCCTTGACCTACACCTAATAAAGCATTCATTCCCATCTTTTTTAATTTTTTTTGGTCATAGATTGTAACTTTTAATCCAAACTTTCTTAATTTTACTATTCTCTTAGCATATTCGTCTGGATGAAGAACATTTCCTGGCTCAGACACAAGATCTCTAGTTAAAAAGACTCCTTCTAAAAGTGAATTCAACTTATTTCTCAACAAATTAGATTTTTTAGATTTATCTCCAACTACATAAAAGTAATTAGTTTCATTCTTTGCTTTGTCTGTTTTATAAAGATTAAATTCATAAGATTTTAACTGTGCACCATGTAAAAACTTTTCCAATTGAACGCTTGATAAATTTGATGAATTTGATGCTAAAAATGATTTATCGATTTTGTTAACTTTTAAAAAAACATACAATTGTGAACCAATTTTCTCATAATCTAGTGATTTTTTGCAATTCATACAATTTACAAAAATATAATTTTTATCTTTTATGTTTTGAGTAAAGAATTTTTTCTCGATAAATAATTTATTGTTAAACAATGATTTATTTAATGATTTTAGTATTTTATTTTTAGTAGCCTTATCTTTTACTAAAATAATCTCATTATCCTTAGCTTCTTTAGGAACTTTATTTACAAAATCTAATTTTAGCTTCATTTTTTTGAATTATTTAATAGATAATGTTGTATATTTATTAAATTTATAATTTCAATGAATAAATTAATATTTCGTAAATTATCTTTGGATATTTTGGCATTTTTTTTACTATCTACTTTAGCAATAACCATGATCGTATGTGTTTTTCAGGGAGTTAATCTTTTAGATATTGTTTCTGAGCAAGGTCATGGAATAAAAGTATATTTTATATACACAAGTCTCAATATCCCAAAAATATTTAGTAAATTACTATTATTTACTTATTTCTTAACTCTATTTGTAATCCTAAGTAAATATCAAGATAATAATGAAATTTTAATATTTTGGACAAATGGTATAAAAAAAATTTCTTTTATTAATTTTATCGGAAAGTTATCAATTTTTTTTATGTTGCTTCAACTTTTTCTAAATTTAATTATTGTTCCATATACACAAAATTTACAACAGCAATATTTAAAAAATTCCTCAATAGAATTTTTTCCAAAATTAATAGAGCAAAAAAAATTTTCAAGTATTATGAAAAATTTAACTATATTTATTGATGAGTATACTAAAGAGGGTGAGTTAAAAGGAATATACATAAAAGAAAAAATAGATAATACTGAAAATAAAATAATTACAGCAAATAGTGGCAAACTATTTAAAACTGAAAGTGGATTTAGTTTTAAATTAATTGATGGTAAAATCACAAACATAACTAATAGCGGAAGTTTCAATTTAGGATTTAAAGAAACCAGTTACGAACTCGAAGATTTAAATTCAAAAACAAGAAAAGAAAAGAAATTAAATGAAACAGAAACTTTTTTCTTAATAAATTGTTTATTTAAATTTATAGATCAAAGAAAAGATAGTAAGATGAGGTGTGGTTTAAATAACTCTTTTTTAGTAAAGAATATATATGAAGAGTTATTCAAGAGAGCAATAAATCCTTTGTACATAATAATATTGTCATTATTAAGTTCATTAATAATATTAAAATCAAAAATAATTTTTTTTTCAAATTATTATAAATCATTTTTATTTTTATTAGGTTTTGGTGTCATTATATTTTCAGAATTAAGCTATAAGTTTTTGTTCTTTTCAACGATAATTGAATTAGTCTTCTTTTTTTTACCCGTTTTATTTATAGTAATCTTTTATCTTTTTATTTTAATTAAAACTAATTTTAAAATTAATCATTTATGAGTATTAAGAAATATCAAGCATACATTTATTTATTATTTTTAAAATTTTTTGTTTTGACTAGTTTGGTATTTTTTTGCGTCACTTTTTTAATTAATTTTTTCGAAGAGGTTAAATTTGTTGAAAAGTATAATACAGAAATTTATTATTCGATTTATCTTTCTTTACTAAATGCACCATCATTGATGTATGAAATTTTCCCTTTCATTTTTTTGATAGCGGTTAAATTTTTTTACTTAAACTTAAACGATAGAAAAGAAATAGAAATTTTTAATTTTAACGGCATAAGTAATTTAAAAATTATTTTGCATTTAGGTATTTTAAGTTTATTTTTAGGAATAATTTTGTTACTTTTTTATTATTCATTTTCCTCAAGTTTAAAAAGTAGTTACCTTGATATTAAAAATAGATTTTCAAATACTAATGAATATTTAGCAGTTGTTAAAGATGATGGATTATGGATAAAAGAGGAAATTGAGGAGAATATTTATATAATTCATGCTGAAAAGTTTGAAAAGAATAAATTGAGATCAATAACCATTACAGAAGCAGATAAATATTTTAATAACAAAAATACTATCATGGCTAAGACAGCAAATATTGTATCAAAAAATTGGAAACTAAGTGATGTAACAATACTGAAAAATAATGGTAAAAGAAATAATTTAAAAAGTTATGTTCATAATTCCTCTTTTAATGGCGAAATAATTTCAAATTTATTTTCAAATTTGCATTCATTAAATATTTATGAACTTCATAAATTATCAAACAGTTATCAAAAAATTGGTTATTCAAATATAGATATTAAAATTCATTTAAACAAAATTTACAGTATGCCAATATTTTATACCATAATGACAATATTGGGTTTTATTGTAATAAATAAATTAAAAAAATTTAATTCTCGTTTCTTTGTGATTACATTGGGAATTTTTCTATCAGTTGTAGTCTATTACTTGAACTATTTTTCAGGTATTCTTGGTAGCAAAGGTGTGTTACCAATTTACTTATCGGTTTGGACTCCTTTGTTAATATTATTTTTGGTTTGCAATATAGGAATGTTAAAAGTAAATGAAAATTAAGAGAATTATATTAAAATTATTTCTGTTTACATTAATTTTTTTTAATGCAGTTTCTGATGAGATAAATTTTGAGGCAAAAAATATTGAACTAAAGCAGAATGGAAAAATTCTTCTAGCATATGACTCAAATTTACAATTACCATCAAAAAATATTTCTATCGATTCAAAGAAAGCAGAATACAATAAAATAAAAAATATTATTTACTTTAAGGATCAGGTATTTTTTCAAGATTATAATAACAAAACTCTCATTAAAAGTGATTATTTAGAATATAATAGGACCAAAGATTTAATTATTAGCTATGGAAGAACTAATATTAGTTACAATGACAATTTAAAAATAACCACAGATACTATTTATTATGATAGAAAAAAACAAATCTTATATGGCTCTGAAGATACAACAATCAAAGATGATGAAAATAATATATACAATCTCAATGATAAATATAATTTTGACTTATCTAATCAAATTATTAAAGCAAAAAATTCTTTAATTACTGATAAAAATAACAATAAATATTTTTTTGAAGATTTACAAATAAATTTAAAAATTAAAGAGATAATAGGAAAAGAAATAAAATTAGAATTTGAAAAATCTTATTTTGGCAATCCATTAAATAGTCCTTTGTTAAAAGGAAGAAGTGCATACTCAAATAATAAAGAATTGAGGGTCTATAAAGTTGTGTTTAGTACTTGCAATACAGAAAATAAAGATTGTAGAGGATGGGAAATAAATACAGGCGAATTTAATCATGATAAAGAGAAAAAAATTTTTGAATATAAAGACTCTTGGTTAAAAATTTTTGATTATAGAGTATTTTATATTCCTTATTTTAATCACCCTGATCCCACTGTAAAAAGAAGATCTGGATTTTTGACCCCTACTTACTCTACATCTGAAAATCTTGGGAATGCTTTTACACTTCCTTATTTTAAAGAGATAGCTATAGATAAAGATATTACTTTAAACCCTAGATTCTATGCTGATAAGAGCTTCCTCTTACAAAATGAGTACAGACAAGCATTAGAAAATTCTAAAATTCTTACAGATTTTAGTTTTCTGGTTGGTAAAAAGGGAACAAAATCTCATTTGTTTTATAATCAGGTCGGAAAAATTGATGAGATAAGAAGTTATGAAATTAATTTACAAAGTGCAAAGGGAGATAATTATTTAAAAAATCATAAACTAGTTAAAACATCTTCGCTAATAACAAACGATGACATTCTTCTCTCTAATTTTGATTTAAACTGGAATTTCAAGGAGTCAAATTTAAGTACTTCATTTAAAGTATATGAAGATTTATCAGCAAATTATCACGATAGATATCAATACATCTTTCCAAATTATAATTTTTCAAGAAAAATAAATATACCTAAAAATTATAATGGAACTTTTGAATTTAATTCATATGGTTATAATAAGAATTATAATACAAATGTAACAGAGACAGTATTAACAAATGACTTTTTATTTAAATCTAATGATTTTATTAATTCCAAAGGATTAATAAGTAATTTTGATATTTTATTAAAAAATTCTAGCAACTATTCTAATAACTCAACAAATTTTGAAGATGATGAGAATTACGATTTATTTGGAATAATTAAACTAGATTCTAGTATTCCAATGAGAAAAAAAATTGATGGATTTAATCATTATATTACCCCAATTGCATCAATTAGATACAGTCCAAATGGCAACAATGATCTTTCTGAGAAAAATATTATTTTAAATTATGATAGTGTGTTTGATTTAAATAGAATTGGATCAAGTTATCAAGTTGAAGGAGGAGAATCTCTGAGTCTAGGTTTTGAGTTTAAAAGAGAAGAATTTGATGGGACAAATGTACTAGACTTAAAATTTGCAAACGTATTAAAACCAGATAACAATAATAACTTGCCATCTAAGTCTAAGCTGGATAAAACAAGATCTGATATTTTTGGCAGCTTAAATTACAATTTTAATAATAATATAAGAACAAATTATTTTTTTTCTTATGATAGGGATCTAAAACATTCAAATTTAGAACAATTAAATTTAGAGTTTTTAGTAAACAATATTATAACAGGCTTTTCCTACTATACTGAAGATAATGAAATAGGGAATATAGAAAATATTACAAATAACACGAATTTCAAAATAGATAATGAAAATAAAATTAGCTTTGAGATAGCAAAAAATTTAAGGGATGATTTCACGCAATTTTATGACCTTATTTATACTTATGAAACTGACTGTTTGTCATTAAATCTTAATTATAACAGATCATTTTATAGCGATGGTAATTTAGAGCCTAATAAAAGTATATCTTTTTTGGTTAAGATAATCCCATTTTCTGAATTTGGAATTTCTAATTTTGGAAGACTAGTTGGACAATAAATAAGCTCATGGCAAGATTTAATTTATTAATTATTTTTCTATTAGTTTTCTTTATAAATTTTAACGTTCAAGCAGATATAAAAATAAAGTTTAAGGTAGGTGAGGATATAATTACAAATATTGATATTTTAAATGAAAAAAACTATTTAATATTTTTTAGGCCAGACCTAAGTAAACTAAATGAAAAAGATATAATAAAAATATCTGAAAATTCTTTAATTAGGGAATTAATTAAAAAAAAAGAATTAGATAAATTATTTAAAGATACAAATAATCAAGAATTTATTGATAGTTTAAAAAAAAATCTTTTTTTGAGGTATAACGTTCAGGATGAAGGGCAATTTAAGAGCTTATTGACAAAAAATAATATTAGTTTCGAAGGTTTGCTAACTAAAATGAAATATGAAGGATTATGGAATGAATTGATATATATGAAATATAATAATTCAGTCAAAATTGACAAAGAAAAAACTAGAAAAGAATTAATTTTAAAAATATCAAATAAAAAAAAATATGAGTACAATTTATCTGAAATTTTATTCGATATTGATAAAAATGAAAAATTAATAAGTAAACATGCAAAAATAGTTAATACAATTAGAGAAAAAGATTTTAAAACTGCTGCATCAAAATATAGCATCTCTAGTAGCTCTGATATAGGTGGAGAATTAGGCTGGATAAAAGAAACTATGCTATCAAATAATTTGAATAAAATTCTTGGTAATATGAAAAAAAATCAGATAACTAAACCAATTAAATATCCAAATGGATATTTACTTTTGAAGATTAATGATAAAAAAGAAATGAAAGAAGTAGTTGACATAGAAAAAGAATTAAATGATTTGATATCATATGAAAGAGATAAGCAACTGAATCAATTTTCACTGTTATATTATAAAAAACTAAAACAAAATACTAAAATTAGTGAATATTAAATATATCATAATAGTTTTGGGAGAACCTTATAGCATTTTTTCTGAAATTATAGGTAAATATTATAGGAAAAAAAAATATCCAAAAAAAAAAATAATTTTAATTGGAGATGTAAGTTTATTAATTAAACAATTAAATAAATTAGATTTATCTCTTCCACTAAATATTATCGAGGATATAAAATATGCAAAATTTAATATATTAAATATTATTAATATTAAATTCAATTTTAAAAAAATTTTTAAAAAAATTGATAGTAAGTCAAATAAATATATTGAAAATAGTTTTCTTAAAGCATTAAAAATAATAAAAGAAAATAAAAATGAATGCTTATTGGTTAATGGGCCTATCTCAAAAAAATCTTTTTTAAAAAAAAATTATTTAGGAATAACTGAATATTTAGCCCAAAAAACTAAATCTTCAAATCAAGTTATGCTAATATATAACAGTAATATTTCTGTTTCGCCGCTAACAACACATATACCCCTAAAAAGTGTTAATAAAAGCATAAGTAAAATAAAAATAATAAATAATATAAAAAAAATAAATAATTTTTATCTTGAAATATTGAGAACAAAAGCAAAATTTGCGGTACTTGGCTTAAATCCTCATTGCGAAACTATAGATAATTTTAGTGAGGAGGATAAAATTATATTACCAGCTATAAAATATTTAAAAAAATATGGATTTAGTGTTGATGGACCATTCTCAGCAGATACATTTTTTCAAAAAAAAAATATAGATAAATATAATGTTGTATTAGGCATGTATCATGACCAGGTATTAGTCCCAATAAAAACTTTATATAATTTTAATGCAATCAATTTAACAATTGGACTTCCCTTTGTTAGAATTTCTCCAGATCATGGTCCAAATGAAGCTATGATTGGGAAAAATATTTCAGATATGTCATCTTTTTCATATGCGATGAAATTTATTGATAAAATTAAAAAATAATGAAACCAAAAAAAAGTTTGGGTCAAAATTTTTTGAATGATAAGAAAATACTAACTCAAATTGTAGAAACTGGTAAAATTAAAAAAAAAGATATTATTTTAGAAATTGGCCCAGGTACTGGTAATCTAACAAATGAGATTTTGAAGAAAAGCCCAAAAAAATTATTAGTAGTTGAAAAAGACAACAATTTATCAAATTTTTTGAAAAAGAAGTATGAATTTAAAATTGACGTTATAAACAAAGATATTCTGAATTGTTACGATATTTTTAAATATGACCAACCTATCAAAGTTTTTGGTAATTTGCCTTATAATATATCTACCAGACTTTTAACTTCTTTTATCAAATTAGATAATTTAAAGAAAAAATTTGAGAAATTTATTTTTATTTTTCAAAAAGAGGTTGCAGATCGCATAATAGCTGAGGAGAATACAAAAAATTACGGTAGATTATCAATTCTGACTTCATGGAAAATGAATTGTGAAAAAATTATAGATATTGATCCAAAATACTTTTACCCAAAACCAAACGTTTGGAGTTCTTTAATAATGCTTACTCCGAAATCTAAAATAGAAAAATTAGTTAATTCAAAAAATTTAGAACATATAACGAATATTTTTTTCAGCCAAAGAAGAAAAATGATAAAAAAACCTATGAAATTGTTATTTAATGATTATCAGATTATTGCAAAAAAATTAAATATTGATTTAAGTTTAAGACCTCAAAATATTTCGAAAGATCAATATTTGGAAATTTGTAAGTGTTATGAAGATTTAAAGCATTAATTTTTTAACATGTTTAGCAATAAAATTACGATCAAATGAAGCTAATTTCTTTTTTTTTATCACTTGCATTATTTTTTTGTAACAAATTTTTAAATCATCGTTAATAACAACATAATCATACTCTTTCCATTTAGATAAATCTTTATTAAATCCTTTCATTCTCTTTTTAACAGTTTTCATATTCTTTTTTTCCCTTTTTATTAATCTGTTTAATAATTCTTTTTTTGTTGGTGGTAAGATAAAGATTGTAAATAATTTATAATTAAGGTTTTTATTTCTTATCTGTCTTGTTCCTTGCCAGTCAATATCAAATATTATATTTTTATTCTGTTTAAGTTTTTCTATAACCATTTTTTTTGAAGATCCATAATAGTTATTGAAAACACTTGCATGTTCTAGAAATTGATTTTTTTTTATTAATTTTTTAAAATGATTTTTTGAAATAAAATAATAATCTTTTCCATTTATTTCATTTGGCCTAGGTAACCTAGTTGTATGTGATATGGAGACAAAAAAGTTTTTGTTTTTAGAAATTTTTTTTACAAGCGTAGTTTTTCCAGCACCAGAAGGTGAAGAAAGTATAAACATTCCACCCTTTTTAAAGCTGGACATCGAACTTTATTTTTAATTTGCTTTATTCTCAATAAATTTTACAGCATCACCTACAGTTAGGATCTTTTCGGCATCACTATCTGAAATCTCAGAACCAAACTCTTCTTCAAAAGCCATAACTAATTCTACTGTATCTAAACTATCAGCTCCTAAATCATCTATAAAACTTGATTCTTCTGTAACCTTTGACTCATCTATACCAAGGTGATCTGCAACAATTTTTTTTACTTTATTTGAAACATCTTCTGACATATTTTCCTTATTTAATAAAATTCTTAATAAATATTTATATTACTTTGTCAACTAAAATACATGCCTCCATTAACATGAATTGTTTCACCTGTGATATAATTTGATAAATTTGAACTTAAAAATACTACAGCATTAGCCACATCCTCTGGCAAACCAAAGCGTTCTAAAGAAATTTTACTTTGTAAAATTTGTTTATAGTCTTCGCTTATTTTGTCAGTCATTTCGGACTTGATAAAACCAGGAGATATACAATTTATATTAATATTTTTCTTTCCATACTCCTGAGCTAGGCTTTTAGACATACCAATTAATCCAGATTTAGAAGCTGCATAATTTGATTGTCCAATATTGCCTGTGTGCCCAACAACAGAGGTAATATTTATAATTTTTCCCCTTTTATTTTTTAACATTTTTTTTATTGCGTACTTACTTAACAAAAAAGATGATGTTAAATTTATATTAATTACTTTGTTCCACTCTTCATCTTTCATTCTAATCGCAAGATTATCAGAAGTTATACCCGCATTGTTTATTAGTACATCAATTTTATTTTCAAAAAAATCGTTACATTCTTCAATAAATTTTTCGATTTCTGAATGGTTTGAAATATCAAATTTTTTAAACTCGACTTTATTAAATTTTTCTTTCAATTTTTCAAGTTTGATTACATTAGTGCCCGATGCAATTATATTTGCGTTAACATTATTTAGTATCTCTAGTATTGAACTTCCTAAACCTCCTGTTGCTCCAGTTAGTATAATATTTATATTTTTAAGATCTATCATTTGATAAGTTTTTAATATCAGCTAAAATATTTATATGATTTGAATTTATATTTCTATCAATTCTTTTAACTAAACTTGACAACACTTTACCAGGCCCTACCTCAATAAATTGGTTAATTCCAGAACCAATCATATTTAAAACACTTTCTCTCCATCTAACAGGTTTTTCAATTTGCTCGATTAAGAGCTTTTTAATTTGATCAGAGCTAGATACAGGTTTGGCTGTAACGTTAGAAATAATATTGTGTGTGGGATCTTTAAATTCTGTTTCTAAAATTATTGATTTCATGTCATTGGTAGCATTTTTCATTAAAGGACAATGAAAAGGCGCACTTACTGGAAGTTTAATATACTTAATTTTATTTTTTTTTAGATCTTGTGAAAAATGATCAATAGAATCAATTTTTCCGCTTACAACNATCTGCCCTATTGAATTNTCATTTGCTATGTAACAAGAATATTTATCTTTATTCTCTTCTAAAATCTTTTTTATATTGTCTATATTTGCTCCGAGTACTGCAACCATGCCTCCTTCACCATTAGGTACAGCATTTTGCATTGCTTTACCTCTATACTTTAGTAAGCTTATTGTTTGATCGAAGCTTAATGAATTAGCGCAGCATAAAGCTGAATATTCTCCCAGTGAATGTCCCGCAAAATATTTAGCATCTTTGATATTAAATTGAGTTTCTTTCTCTATAGTTTTAAATATTGAATAACTAATAAGAAAAATTGCAGGTTGAGTATTTTCTGTTTGTCCAAGTTCATTGTTAGGATTTTCAAAAATAATTTTTGTTAAATCTTTATTTAGCAAATCGTTTGCTCTTTCAAAATAATTTTTAACTTCACTAAAATCGTGATAAAAATCTTTTCCCATTCCAACAATTTGAGAACCTTGACCAGGGAATATTACTGAAAACATAAAAAATGTTATATATTAAGTGTTTTTTTATATTGTAATTAAAATTTTATAATAGTATATCCTCAATTTTTCTAGAAAATAATATGAACTATTACGAACATACAATAATTGCAAGACAAGATACATCTCCAAGTCAAATTAAACAGATACAAGAGAAATACACTAAAATTATTNAAGGTAATGATGGAAATATTTTAAAATTTGAAAGTTGGGGATTAATGCATTTATCTTACCTCATTAAGAAAAATAAGAAAGGAAACTATCTGCATTTTAAAATTGAAGGATATGGTAGAACTATAAAAGAATTGGAAAAAAACGAAAAAATAGACAAAAATCTATTAAGATATCTTACTGTAAAAGTTAAAAAAATTGATTTAGATACAGACTACTTTAAAAAAAGTGACGAAAATATTAAGAAATAATTATTATTATGAAAAAAAGAAATATTAAAAAAAAAAATAACCAAAATAATTTTTCAAAACTTAGTGTTTTTCAAAACCAAAAATTTAAGTTTAAAAAGAAATGTCCTTTATCTGGAAAGGGAGCACCTAAAATTGATTATAAAAATATCAAGTTATTAAAAAAATATATTTCTGAAAACGGAAAAATATTACCATCTAGAATTACTTCAGTTAGCCAAAAAAAACAAAGAGATTTATCTTTATCAATTAAAAGAGCAAGAAACTTAGCTTTAATTTAATTATGAAAATAATACTTTTAGAAAATGTAAGAAAAATTGGTTCTATTGGAGAGATAATTGAAGTTAAGAGAGGATTTGCAAGAAACTATCTTATTGCACAAAAAAAAGCTCTATTTGCTTCTAAAGAAAATATAAAAGAAGTTGAAAAAATTAAATCTGAATTAAACAAAAAAGACCAANATAANAAAAANCTNGCAAAAGAAATTGATGANAAATTAAAAAATAANGNATTTGAGATNAAAAAATTAAGTACTGAAAATAAAGAGCTNTATGGTTCTGTTAAACCCACNGAGATTTCAAAAATTTTAAAAGATTTGGAAAATGTAGACATAAACCCATCATTAATACAACTATCAAAAGAAATAAAATCTTTAGGAACTTTTGAGGTTATTTTAAATTTGCATTCTGAAATACAATCTCAGATTAAGATTAAAGTTGTTGCGCAAGAAGAAAATCAATAATTATACATTTTTTTCCCCAACTTATAATTAGCTTTGTTATAATTGATTTAAGCAAATATCATATATTATGTCTCAATCTTTAAATATTATTAAGCATAAAGCAGATGAATTACCAAATAATATTGAAGCAGAGCAATCAGTTATAGGATCTGTTTTATTGAGTAATGAAATTTTTGATGAAGTTAGTTTAATTATTTCAAATAAAAATTTTTATGATCCAGTCCATAAAAAAATTTTCGAAGCATTAGAGAAATTAATTTATGGCGGTCTTTTAGCTAACCCCATTACATTAAAAAATTATTTTGAAAAAGAGAAAGATGATTTGAATATCCCAGAATATTTAGTGAAAATCACAAAGTTTTCTACCTCTTCAAGGCAAGCTATCGAATATTCGAAACTTATATTTGATTTATATGTAAAAAGAGAATTAATTAAGATTTCTGAAGAAGTAATAGATTTAGCTAAGCTTAATGATTTAAATACAGATGGAAAAAAAATAATCGAAGATTACGAAAAATCTTTATTCGATCTTGCGGAAAAAGGATCTTTTAACTCGTCATTAATTAAATTCGATGAAGCAATGAGGCAAACTATTGAAATGGCATCAAACGCTTATAAGAACGAAGAAGGAATTGTTGGCGTTCCTACAGGTTTACGAGATTTAGATGATAGATTGGGTGGTTTGCATAAATCTGACCTTATAATAATTGCTGGAAGACCATCAATGGGTAAAACAGCATTAGCCACTAACATAGCATTTAATGCAGCAAAAAAAATTCAAGAAAATGGAGAAAAAGGCTCAATAGCTTTTTTTTCACTTGAGATGTCNTCAGAACAACTATCAACCAGAATTTTAGCTGAACAATCTAAAATTAAATCAAATGATATAAGACGAGGTAAAATATCAGAGGAGCAATTTGATCAATTTATTGAAACTTCTAAAAATATATCAGAGCTTCCTTTGTATATTGATGAAACTCCAGCAATTTCAATTGCAGCTTTAAGCAATAGGGCAAGAAGAATTAAAAGACTATATGGTTTAGATATGGTTGTAATTGATTATATACAATTGATGAGAGCATCTAATTCTAATAACGGAAGGGTTCAAGAAATATCAGAAATAACTCAAGGATTAAAAGCTTTAGCAAAAGAACTGTCTGTTCCTGTTTTAGCTCTTTCTCAACTTTCAAGAGCAGTTGAACAAAGAGATGATAAAAAGCCACAACTTTCAGACTTAAGGGAGTCTGGCTCAATTGAACAAGATGCAGATGTAGTGATGTTTGTTTACAGAGAAGCATATTATTTACAAGGTAAAGAGCCTAGACCAGCAACTGTGGAGCATGCAGAATGGCAAGCTAAAATGAATGAAGTATCGCATTTAGCTGAATTGATAATTCAGAAACAGAGGCATGGTCCAACTGGCAATGTAATGCTAGAATTTGAAGCGATGTTTACCAAATTTAAAGATATTCAAAATAATTAAATTAAATTATAAGTGCTAGTAGTTAATGTTAGCCGAATTTTATCAAAATACTGTTTTAAAAAAACCAAGTTTTATTTTAGCTTTGTTATTAATTTGCCTATGTTTCTTTGGGTATCATTCAAAAAACTTTAGACTTGATGCATCTTCTGAAACATTATTAATTGAGGGTGACCCTGATTTAAAATACCTCAACGAAATAAATAATAGATATGGGGCAAAAGAATTTTTAGTTCTTACCTATACTCCCAAAGAGAGAATGGTAGATGAAAGTTCGATTAAAAATCTATTAAGACTTAAAGAACAAATTCAACAACTTTCTTGGGTACACAGTGTTATCACGTTATTAGATATCCCTTTATTAAGTAGTTCTGACGAGCCACTTATTGAAAGACTACAAAACTATTCAACACTTAAATCAAAAAGTATTGATAAGGAAAGAGGATTTAATGAAATATTAAATAGTCCTGTTTTTAGAAATTTTGTTATCAGTGAAGATGGAAAAACATCTGGTATTATAGTTTATTTAAAATCAAAAAAAACAGTTAAAGAATTTGAGACAAAAAAAGACGAAGAATTATATAAAGACAAATTAAAAAAACAAAATCATCAAAATATTTTAGAGATAAGAGAAGTAATAAAAAATTTTAACGTAAATAGCAAAATTCATTTGGGTGGAATACCTATGATTGCAGATGATATGATGACTTTTATAAAAAGTGATATAATCGTTTTTGGACTTGGAGTCTTTTTTTTTATTATAGGTACTCTTTGGTATGTTTTTAGAAAATTAATATGGGTAATTGTTCCAATAAGTAGTTGTTTTTTTTCAGTAATTATTATGACTGGACTTTTAGGACTTTTAGGATGGAAAGTGACAGTTATATCTTCAAACTTTATAGCTTTAATGCTTATTTTAACTATGGCTATGAATATTCATATCAGTACAAGGTATCTTCAACTTTCAAAAGAATTTCCAAAATTAAATAAATTTAAAATTATTTCATTAACTACAAGAAAGATGTTTTGGCCTATTTTATATACAGCCTTGACAACTATATTTGCTTTTTTATCTTTGGTGTTTAGTGAAATTAAGCCAATAATTGATTTTGGTTTCATGATGACGTTTGGTCTAATAATTTCATTTCTTATTACTTTTAGTCTATTACCAACATTAATTAATTTAATTAAATTTAATAAAGTTTCATTAAAAGAGGAAAAAGGATTCTTGATAACCAATTTTTTTTGTAAAATTTCAGGTTCAAATCAAAATGCTATATTTGGAACTACAATTATAATTATTTTTCTAAGTGTTTTGGGAATTTCAAAACTAGAGGTGGAAAATAGCTTTATAAATTATTTTGACAAAAATACAGAAATTTATAAAGGAATGAAGCTAATAGATGAAAAATTAGGAGGAACCACACCTCTCGAAGTAATCTTAAAATTTCCAAAAAAAGAGGAAATTGAAGAAAAATCTGAGGATGATGAAGATGATTGGGGAGATGAAGAAGAAAATGAAGATAAATATTGGTTTACAAAAGATAAAATTAATAAAATAAGAAAAGTTCATAATTATTTAGATTCTTTAGAGCCAGTAGGAAAAGTTCTTAGCTTTTCTTCAATTATTGATGTTGCTACTCAACTAAATAACAATAAAGAGCTAGGTTCTCTTGAAATGGGTGTTTTGTATACGAAAATACCTGACAATATAAAAAAAGAAATTGTAGATCCTTATATTTCAATAAAAGACTCAGAAGCCAGAATAAGTTTAAGAATTAAAGACTCTTTAGATAATTTAAGAAGAAATGATTTACTTATCAAAATAAATTCTGACTTAGAAAATAAGTTAAATTTAAAAAAAGATGAGTTTAAATTAGGTGGCGTATTGATCCTTTTTAACAATCTTTTACAAAGTTTATTTAAATCTCAAATATTAACTCTTGGTTTTGTTATGTTGGGAATTTTTATAATGTTTATAATTCTTTTTAAAAATTTAAAATTGGCTTTAATAGGTGTTGTGCCAAATTTTATAGCAGCTTTCTTCATATTAGGATTAATAGGATTACTTGGAATTCCACTTGATATGATGACAATAACAATTGCCGCAATCACGATAGGTATAGCTGTGGATAATAGCATACATTATATTTACAGATTTAAAGAGGAGTATGTAAAATTAAGAAATTATAATAAAACATTAAAATTATGTCATTCAACTGTCGGCAAGGCTATTTTAAATACATCAATAACTATAGTTTTTGGATTTTCAATTTTAGTAATGTCAAATTTTATTCCTACAATTTATTTTGGAGTATTCACGGGAATTGCTATGTTACTTGCAATGGTTTCGGTTTTAACACTCTTACCTTCTCTATTGCTTAAAATTAAACCTTTTAATTAATGATAGAAACCTTTCAGGATTTTTTAATTCAAATAACGTTATTTGATTATATTTTTTTTGTATTAACTGTTTATTTTATTATTCAAGGTTCTAGAAAAGGATTTGTTTTAAATTTATTGTCAGCTGCTAAATGGGTTTTGGCATATATTTTAACAATTTATTTATTTCCAAAAGTAAAGCCTTACTTTGATGGTATTTTAGATAGTGAATATGTTCTTGATATAATTGTAGGCGTAATATTATTTATCTTGATAATATTTCTTATTCTTTTGGCAAATAAAGCAATAAGCAAAGTTATTACTTACACAGGATTAGGTTCGGTCGATAAAATTTTTGGCTTTTTCTTTGGAATCGCTAAAAGCTATGTTCTAATTGTTTGTTTATTCACAGCTATTGATGTTGTTTACGATAACAAAAAATGGCCGTTAAATTTAAAAGATTCTTTAACATTTCCTTGGGTTGAAAAAGGTAGTATCTATCTTATAAAGGTATTTCCAGACCAAAAACAATATGAAGACGCTAAAGAAAAAGTTCAAGATGTATAATCCTAAATTAAAAGAGGAATGTGCTGTTTTTGGCATAAGCAATACGCCAGAAGCATCGACCTTAACGGCTTTAGGACTTCATGCTTTACAACATAGAGGCCAAGAAGGTTGTGGGATTGTAACATTTGATGGTGAAAAATATCACTCCGAAAAAAGATTTGGTCTAGTTGGAGACAACTTTAATGATGAAAAAGTTTTAAAAAACTTACCAGGCAATTATGCGATAGGTCATAACAGATATTCTACAACTGGCGGAACAGCTTTAAGGAATGTTCAGCCATTCTTTGCTGATACTAATTCAGGTGGAATTGGGGTAGCTCATAATGGAAATCTTACTAATGCCATAACACTTAGAAATAAAATGGTTGAAGAAGGCTCAATCTTTTACACAACATCAGATACTGAAACCATAGTGAAGCTTATAGCTAAATCAAAAAGACCTAAAACAATTGATAAAGTTATTGATGCTCTTTTTCAGATTCAAGGTGGGTATGCATTGGTTATGATGACACAAAACACACTTATTGGTGTAAGAGATCCTTATGGAATTAGACCTTTGGTAATAGGAAAATTAAAAAACTCTTATGTTTTTGCATCTGAGACATGTGCCTTTGATATTATTGGAGCAAAGTTTGTTAGAGAAGTTGAAAATGGTGAAATTGTTTATGTAGAAAATGATGAATTGAAAAGTATTAAGCCATTTCC
>FUFK010040227.1_pt1 | contig 19522 bp, 28 predicted proteins | sample 1021851 | NCBI WGS metagenome assembly FUFK01 (sample SAMEA51879418, study PRJEB19060) | metagenome
TGCTGCAATCTTAGACGTAACCACATAATTGGTTTACTATATGGGGTAGTTATCTACCCCTTTTTTTTTATGAAAATTAAGTGTTTAAAAGACGTTTGTGCAAGTGGTGTTGGTTTAGAAGCTGGCAAAACTTATGATTTATCTAGTGCAGATGCTTCTTTTCTTATCAGTATTGGTAAAGCAGAAGAATATAAAGAAACAGCAAAACCAAAAAAAACAGTAGCANCTAAAGCTAATGCAAATAAGTGAAGATCAAACAGTATATTTAGCTGATTTTGGTGTTAGCTGTACATCAGGTGGAACTACTGCAAANGCAATATTAGAACAACCTGATTTAGTNNTAGCTGGNAACCAGATTATTAGTACTGATTATCAACTTACTGCAAGAGTTAGTGACTTTGGTAGTTTANTTGCAGGTGCATCTATTACTGTTGATNNTGTTGCATATACAGTNAGAGAAGTAAGAAAGTTAGATGATGGTGCATTTTGTGAAATTGCAATACAGAAAACATGACTACTAAACGTGAACAGATNATGGCAAGGTTACTTACAACCCTTGCTAATACAACAGGAGTTAGTACAAGGATCTACAGAAGCAGAGTTGTACCATTAACTAGAGGGGAATCACCTGCATTAGTATTAGAACCTGTTAGTGATACTGTTGAACAAAACACATCACTACCTACACTAGACCATTCTTTNACAATAAGAATAAGTGTAATAGTAAGGGGTGATGTACCTGACAATGTGGCAGATGCAACTGTAGAAAGTTTGCATAGTAAAGTAATGGCAGATCTAACAGTAAATAATTTAGCAATAGATGTTCAACCATCTGATACTTCATTTGAATTATTAGACGCAGATCAACCAGGCGGAGTAATAGGAGTGGAATATATAGTGCGATATAGGACAGAAATAGACGATTTAACGCAATAGATGGTGTTTATTGCTAAAAACATATATTATATAAACATACTGATTAAACGTAACAATGCCAAAGCTACACCGAAAAAGAAGCATATTAGCTAAAGCAGAATCGAGTTATGGTACAAACCCTAACCCTACAGGTAGTGCTAACTATTTACAGGTAATTGATTTAAATATAGAACCTGTAGTAAGTGATGAAGTATCTAGAGATTTAATAAGGCCATACATGGGAAACTATGAAGTATTACTAGCAAATACAAGAGTTAATGTAACTTTTGATGTTGAAATGTCGGGATCTGGCTCGGCAGGTGTTGCCCCAAAATATGGAAGTATACTCAAGGCCTGTGGTTTATCTGAAACAATAACAGGTGGAAATACAGTTACTTATGCACCAGTAGCAACCCCATCTGACAGCGTTACGTTATTTGTTAATTATGATGGCATTAGACAAATTGTTAAAGGATGTAGAGGCACATTCAGTATAAATTGTGAAGTAAATAACATTCCTCGTATTTCATTCTCTTTAACTGGTTTATATACAGCAGCTACAGATGATGCTTTACCAACTGTAACAGTTAGTAATCAAGCAACACCACTTATATTTAAAAATGGAAGCACATCTAATTTTGCAATATTTGGTTTTGCAGCAGCATTACAATCATGGAATTTAGATTTTAATAATGAGGTTATATATAGAGAATTAGTAGGTGGTACAAAAGAAGTTTTAATAACTGATCGCAGACCATCAGGAACAGCAGTTATAGAAAATCCTGCATTATCAGCACATAATTTCTTTACTGACGCAACTGGCACATCAACTGGCACAAACACTTGGTTGCATGGAACTACAGCAGGTAATAAAGTTACTGTATCTTGTCCACAAACAGATTTAGGACAGCCTACTTATGAGGAATCAGATGGCATAACAATGCTAAATTTACCTTTTTATGCAACACCTACAGCATCAGCTAATAATGAATTTAGCTTAGTCTATACCTAAAGTTGCATAGATTATAAATAGGGTCTACCCTAGTATGTATATACCTATTTTGTTATGCCTTTTGTTATTGACCAGAAACCTACATATAAATGGAAAGTTGTAGTAAAAATAAATAAAGATGGTGAAGTATCACAAGAAATCTTTACAGCACATTTTAAAAATATTTCACAATCTAGATTTAAAGAAATGATAAAAATGGTAGAAGATAAACAGATAGATGATATTGATGTAGCNAAAGAAGTATTACTAGGNTGGGAAGATTTAGTNGATGNAGAAGGTCANGAAGTNCCATTTAACAAAAGTACACTNAATCAATTATTAGAAGTAAGAGGTTTTGCTACTGCTGTAGGTTTTGCTTTTATGGAATCGAATGAAGAGATTTTTGTAAAAAACTAACAGAGGCAGGTGAATATTGGGTAAATGGTTCACTTGTCATAGATAAGACATCAGAAGATGATGCAGTATTAGGTATTAAGTCAGAAAAAAAAGAAGTAGATAATAATTTTTATGTATTAGAACAAAATTGGCAAACTGTAGAAATGTTTTTAAGATGTCAAACACAATGGCGTGTAGGAATGAGTGGAATTATTGGTTTAGACTATACATCTGTTTTAAAAATGATTAAACTGTATAATATAGAAAATCATACTGCTATGCTAGAAAGCCTACAAATTATGGAAGCATCAGTATTAAAAGCAATGAGTAAGGATAAATAAATGGCAAAATTTGATTTAGTAGTAGCAGCAAAAACTGTAGGGGCAGGTTCTATAAAACGTCTTGGTAACTCTATGCAAGGGGTTGCAGGGCGTGTTAAAAATTTGAGGCTTGCAATGGGTGGCCTTAATAAAACTTTTGCAACTTTTGGATTAATTATATCTGGTGGTGCATTTGTAGGACTTATAAAAGGTGCAATAGATAGTGCTGACGCATTTGGTAAGATGTCAGACCAAACTGGTATTGCTGCTAATACATTACAGGCATATGTAAACGCTGGTAAACTAGCTGGTGTAAGTCAGGAAACAATAGATAAAGGATTAAGAAGATTAGCACAATCTATGAGGGAGGCAGATCAGGGTGTTGCTACATATAAAGATAGTTTTGATGCATTAGGAATATCTGTAAGAACTGTTGACGGCCAATTTAAAACTAATCAACAAGTATTAGGAGAAGTAGCAGATAAGTTTGCAACTATGGAAAATGGTGCAACAAAAGCTGCTATNGCTATGGAAATATTCGGTAGATCAGGTGCAAGTTTAATAAACTTGTTAAATGGTGGTGCAGCTTCATTGGAAGAATTTAATTATGAGGTATCTGATAACTTTGCACAAAATGCAGAATTTTTTAATGACCAGATAGCAGTTTTAGCTATAAGATTTGATGGTTTTAGGAAACAACTTACAGATGCATTATTACCAGCTTTAAATACTATTGTTGGTGTATTTAGTGAATTATTTAGTGCAGAAAATGATTTTAGTGGGTTTTTTAAAGCAATCGAAATAGGTATTAGAGGTATATCTATTGGAATATTTGCAACTGTTAAATTAATAGATGAAATGATAAGAATAATAGGACAGTTAGGAAAACGTGTAGCTAATTTTGTTCAAGGTGTTGTTGAAAAAATTCCTAATTGGATGATTAATTTATTAGGCGGTGCTGGTGAGGGTCTAAAAAATATAGGTAGTAATTTATTTGAAGGCTATAAAGGTATGATGGGTAGTATATATGGTGAGGATTTTGTTGAAGGTTTTACAGAAAGATTTACAGAAAGTTTTAACCAAATACAGGAATTATTTAGTGGAGAAACAAACGCACCTGCTACATATTTTCAAAATATAGATAAAGCTGCTGGTGATGCTGGTGAAACAATAGAAAAAAGTTTTGGTGCAACAATGAAAGAAAAATTAAATAGCTTTAAAGACAGCATTAAAACAGTGGGTGAATCAATGGCAGATGTTGTTATAAAAGGTGTAAAAGGCATGGAAGATGCATTAGTTACTTTTGTTACTACAGGTAAATTAAGCTTTAGAAGTTTAGCTAATAGCATTATTGCTGATATGGCACGTATTGCTATACAGCAAAGTATAACTAAACCATTAATGGGTTTTTTAGGTGATATGTTTGGTGGTGGTAGTGCAAAAGGTAATGTATTTAATCAACAAGGTTTAGTAGAAGCGTATGCAAAAGGTGGTGTAGTAAATAAACCAACATATTTTGCAATGGGAGGATCAGGTAAATTTGGGATTATGGGAGAAAAAAGTGCAGAAGCAATTTTACCGCTACGTAGAGGTAGTAATGGTAAATTAGGTGTTGAAGCATCTGGTGGAGGTTCTACTAATGTTGTTGTTAATGTTGATGCATCAGGTTCAAATGTAGAAGGTGATGAAGCTAGTGGTAGGCAACTAGGTCAACTTATAGCAAGTGCGGTACAAGGTGAAATAATAAAACAACAAAGACCAGGTGGTCTCTTAGCAGGTACAGCATAATGGCAACTTTTCCAGCAACACCAGAACCTTCATATCCANCATCAAAAGCTAGTGAACCTAATGTACGTGTTACACAGTTTGGTAATGGCTACCAACAACGCACAACTTTCGGTTTAAATCAAAATCCTAAAACTTGGACATTTAACTGGAAAAATATAACTGAAGCGGAATCAGATACATTTGAAGCATTTTTAGATGCAAGGGCAGGGGTAGAAAGTTTTGATTACACACCACCAGGTGAATCAGTGGCATCTAAATATATTTGTAGGAGTTGGAATAAAACACTTAATGTACCTAATAGAGCAGATCTTACTGCAACTTTTATCGAGGTATATGAACCATAATGGCAATACCAGTTTCNGAGTTACAATCTATAAATCCTTCATCAGTTATTGAATTGTTTTCAATAACACTTGATTCTACATTACATGGTGCTAGTACTGTATATCGTTTCCATAATGGTGCAAATATGAACGCAAATGGAAATGTTATATGGGCTGGCAATACATATACNAGATTTCCAATCGAATGTTCTGGNTTTGAATTTGGATCAACAGGAACTTTACCTAGACCGTCAATAACAATAAGTAATATTTTTGGAACAATAACTACAATTTTGCAAGATGTAAATGCAACAACAGCTGGTAATGATCTTAATGGAGCAAAATTTATAAGAATTAGAACTTTGGCACGTTTTTTAGATGCTGTTAATTTTAGTGGTGGTACAAATCCATTTGGCACTCCTGACCCATCAGCAGAGTTTCCACAAGAAATTTATTTTTTAGATCGTAAAGTCACTGAAAACAGAGAAATAGTAACATGGGAAGCACAATCCGCTTTAGATTTAATAAATGTCAAACTACCAAAAAGAATAGCAACTAGAGCAATTTTTCCTGGTATTGGTACATTTATATCATGAATTGGAAAAATATTGCACTAGAACACGCAAAAAAAGATACACCACATGAAGCGTGTGGTTTAGTTGGTATATATAAGGGAGAACAAAAATATTATCCTTGTAAAAATATTGCTGAAGATTCAAAAGAGCAATTCATTATTGACCCTGACGATTGGATTAATACAGAAAATGAGGCAGAAATAATAGCTGTTTTTCATTCCCATCCAAATCATTCCTCTACTGCTAGTGATGCTGATTTAGCAACCTGTGAGTATTTAGACCTTCCTTTTTATATAGTTTCACCTGAGACAGAGAATTGGTCATACTACGAACCATCAGGCTATAAAAAAGGCTTAATTGGCCGTCAATGGGTTTGGGGTGTTCATGATTGTTGGAATTTAGTACATGATTGGTATATAGAAAAAAAACAAATAACTTTGAAACATTGGGACAGGCCAAAAAGTCCAAAAGAATTTAGAGAAAACCCATTATTTGAATATGGTTTACCTTTGACAGGTTTTACTGAATTAAAAAATAAGGTAAATTTAGAAAAAGGAGATGTTCTTTTAATGGATACAACTAATACAGGTAAACTAGATCATGTTGCACTATATATAGGAGATCAAACAATACTTCATCATTGTGTGAAAAGACTTAGTTGTAGAGAAACTTATGATGAAAAGTATATAAAATGGACAAAGAAGGTTTATCGTTATGCTTAATAAAATAAAAGTTTATGGAAGATTAGCACGTTTTTTAGGTCAACATACTTTTGAAGCTGAAATTAAATCACCAATAGACGCATTTAAATTTTTACTTGCAAACTATCCAAAATTAGAAGCTCATATTAAACAACAAAATTATTGTGTAAAAGTTGGAGATTTTAAAATAGATGAAAATGAAGTTGAAATACCTGTTGGAAATCAAGAAATAAAAATAGTGCCTATAGTAACTGGTGCCTCAGGGTTAAATAAAATTTTAGCAGGTGCATTTATTGTAGGTCTTGTAGTAGCAACAGGTGGTGTTGGGGCTATTGGTTTGGCAGGTGGTACTGGATTTTTGGGGTTTGCAGGTAATGTTGGTGTATTTTTAGCTTTAAGTGGTATCGCTGAGGTCATAAGTCCGACACCTAAACCACCAGCGGTTTCTGATGATCCACAACAGCGTAACTTTTCATTTAATGGAGTACAAAATACTGGAAGAGCAGGTGTGGCTATACCTGTTGTTTATGGTGAAATATTTACTGGATCTTTGGTTGTATCTGCTGGTATAGATACCGAAGATATTTTATAGGAGGTAATTATGGCTAGTATTCAAGTTGATTTTGACAGTCTTGATCCTGATGCTCTTGGAGGTGGCTTAAGTGGTTTATTAGGAGCTTTAAGAAACAGAAATGCTGTAGAAAGTAAACAAGCAATAAATATTATAGAAGTAATATCAGAAGGTGAAATAGAAGGTTTCCCATCAGCAGCAGGGTTAACAAAAGGCACTGAAGCTTATAATAGGGCTGCTTTGAAGGATATATTTTTAGGAAAAACACCTATTGTTAGAGCCAGTGCAGATTCAAGTAATATTTTAGATTCTGATTTTAATTTTCAAAGAATAAAATTTGAACCACGTTTTGGAACAAGCAACCAAACTTTTATAAAAGCAATAAGTAGTATTGAAACTGAAGAATCAGTTGGAGTGGCAGTTACAAATGCTGCTTCAGTAACACGTACAATAACTCAGTCAGATATAGATGCTTTGAGAATAACTGTACGTTTTGATTCTTTAATTAATATCAATGAAGCGGATGGTAAAAACTTAGGAAATACTGCTGGCATAACTATTACTATAGTACAAAATAATGGAACCACTACAAATTTTACTGAGGATACAAATCCAGAATTACGGGTAAGAGGTAAGTCAAGAACACCTTATAGCAGAGATTATAGAATTAATTTAGACGATAATACCTCTTTTCCAATACAGGTAACAGTTGGAAGATCAACACCTGATAATAGTACAACCACTAGAAATAACACATTTTCGTGGAGTTCTTTTACAAAAATAATAGATGAACAAAGACCATATCCAGATATAGCACACCTTTATTTACGCTTTGATGCACAGCAATTTCCACGAATACCTGCCCGAATGTATAAGATACGTGGCTTAAAAATTAAGATACCCCATAACGGAACTGTAGATGCGACAACTGGAAGAATAATTTATACAGGAACATTTAATGGAACACTTACTACTACAAAACATTGGACGAGTGACCCTGCGTGGATCTTATTCGACCTTATAACAAACACAAGGTACGGGTTAGGAGATCATATTACTGAAGCCCAACTTGATAAATATGCTTTTTATAGTGCATCTGTTTATTGCTCTGAACTTGTAGATGATGGTGAAGGTGGGCAAGAACCACGCTTCTCATGTAATACAGTTCTTCAAAAAAGAGAGGATGCATATGAAACCATTATGGCCTTGAGTTCTGTTATGAGGGGTATGTCTTTTTGGGGTGCTGGATCTCTGACTCTCACTCAAGATAGACCAACTGACCCCTCTTATTTATTTAATTTATCCAATGTTACTGATGGTGGTTTTACATATTCAGGCACAAGTTTAAAAACTAGATCAAATGTTGTATCTGTATCTTATTTTGATATGGAAAATCAAGAATTAAATTACGAAACTGTAGAAGATACAAATGCAAAAAATAAGTATGGTGTAATACAAAAAAAAGTAACTGGTTTTGGCTGTAGCTCAAGAAATCAAGCTAGGAGATTAGGTAGATTTATATTATTTGAAGAACAGAATTCTACTGAAACTATAAATTTTGCTACTGGAATAGCAGAAGGTGTAATTGTAAGACCAGGACAAGTTATAGAAGTAAGTGATGATCTTAGAGCAGGTGTAAGACGTGGTGGTCGTATAAGTTCTGCAACTACAACTACGGTAACTGTTGACAACACATCAGACACGGATCTAGATGCAACAAATAGCCCAACGTTAAGTGTTGTAATGCCTGATGGATCGGTAGAAACAAAAAACGTGTCAGGAATATCAGGAGCAGTTATTAAAGTTTCATCTGCTTTTTCATCTGCACCAAATAGTAACAGTGTTTGGATTTTACAAAATACTACTCTACAAACAACAACTTGGAGAGTTATAAGCGTTACTGAAGATAAAGATATATATTCTATAACTGCAACTTCATACAATTCTGGTAAATATGCGTTTATAGAAGATGGATCTCCTTTACCTGTAAGGAATATAACAATTTTAAATGCAATCCTTTCGCCCCCATCAGGGGTAAGTGTAAATGAAGAATTTTTTGTAGAAAATGATAAAGCTAGAACCAGATTAAATTTAAATTTTAATCATGTCAAAAGAGCCGTTTCATATGAAATACAGTTTAAACTTGATGATGGAAATTTTGAAACAGTAAGAACAAAAAACGCAGAATTTGAATTGCTTGACTCTTTAAAAGGAACATATGAATTTAGAATATTCTCAATTAATGCAGTAGGTGAACCTTCAAGTGATCCCACTATCTTTACTTTTGATGCTTTAGGAAAAACTGCTGTTCCAGCAGATGTACAAAATTTAAGAATAGAGCCAATATCAGATCAGTTTGTTAGGTTACGTTTTGATAAATCCACAGATACAGATGTGGTGCATGGCGGTAACGTGGTAGTTAGAAGCTCTAACCTTACAACAGGTGCAACTTTTAGTAACTCAGTTGACGTTATTCCAGAATTACCAGGAAATGTTAGCGAGTCTATTGTTCCCAACATTGTAAATGGTACTTATATTGTACGGTTTAGGGATGATGGAGGGAGAATAAGTTCTGGTGATGCAAAAGTTGTTTTATTAAGTACAACACCAAATACTTTGCCAAAATTAACAGTTTTAACTGATAGAGAAGATTTAGACAGTCCACCATTTCAAGGAACTAAAGTTAATACCAGTTTTGATTCTTCATTAAATGGCTTAATCTTAGGGGGAGGCGTATTATTAGATGCTATTAGTGATTTTGATCAGATATCAGATTTTGATAATTTAGGAACTGTTACAGCAACAAGTGGAACATATAATTTTGCTAATACACTAGATTTAGGTGGTAAACAACCATTAAAATTAAGACGCCATTTTGTGACACAAGGTTTTTATCCTAATGGTACGTTTGATGACAGATCTGAACTTATAGATACATGGACAGATTTTGATGGAACTACTGCGGTAGATGTTAATGCAAAATTATTAGTGGCAACTACTGACTCAGATCCTGACACCTCAACTTCTGGTACTTATGCAATATCTGGAACAACTATTACAATAACAAAATCTTCACATGGTTTTTCTGCTGGTGGTTTTGTAAATGTTGATTTTACATCTGGAACTGGAGTTGATGGTGATTATGAGATACAAACTGTTACTACAAATACCTTTACGCTAACTTCTGCAAATCCTTTAACAACTAGTGGAAATTGTACATTTAGTGCAGAATTTTCTAATTTTAACCCATTTGTAAATGGAACTTATACTGCTAGAGGATTTAAATTTAAAGCAGAATTATTCTCAAATGACGTTGCACAATCAATAGAAATAGATGAGATAGGATATACAGCCGAGTTAGAAAGCAGAACAGAAACAAGTCTTGGAAATGCAGGGGCTACTAATGGTTTATTTGCTTCTGGAACATCTACAAAATCTGTTACTTTTACAAATAGTTTTTTCACAGGACAGTCAGGTACTAGCATTGCAGCAAACGCTGTTTTACCATCAATAGGAATTACAATAGAAAATGCACAGTCAGGTGATTTCTTTGCACTTTCAAATATTAGTTCCACTGGATTTGATATAGACGTAAAAAATGGTTCAAGTCATGTAAACAGAAATTTTAAATATTCTGCAACTGGTTTCGGGCGTGGTAGTTAGTTTTAAAGTAGGATATACTTAAATAAAAATTAGATTAGATTATGGCTCAACATGATTACGTTATAGATAATGCTACTGGGGCAAATGTTAGGGGTGATATTAATGATGCATTACTAGCGATATCTTCAAATAATTCTGGGACATCAGCACCATCTACCACTTACGCAACGCAATTTTTTGCTGATACTAACGCTGGAATAATGAAACTGAGGAACACCTCAAATAATGCATATGTAAATTTATTTACTCTTGCAGGCGGTATTGATGTTGATGCTGCTAGTACTTTTAGTGAAGATGTAACATACGAAGGAGCCTCAGCTAATGTAGTATTTGATAAATCAGATAATGCTTTTGAATTTGCTGATAATGCTAAAGCTGTCTTTGGGGCTAATTCAGATTTAATAATTACGCATGATACCACAGACAGCACAATTACTAGTGCAACAAATGATTTAAAAATTATTAGTAATGGTGATGATTTAATACTCGAAGCTGAAGATGATGTAATTATTAGAGATAATGGCGGTTCTAATATTTTGGCTCAGTTTATTAATGGTGGGGCAAATGAGCTATACCATAATGCAACAAAGAAATTTGAAACGGCATCGGGGGGTGTGAGTCTTACAGGAGGAGCCGCAGCAAATATAACAGCAGCGGATGTAAGTAGTTCAACTGTAACTTTAAACATGGCCTCATCCTGTCATCATACAATAGCTATGGACGGAAACAAAACATTAGCAGCGCCAAGCAATCAAGCTGTTGGCCAATCCGGAAGTATTATAGTAACGCAAGATTCTTCTGGTTCTCATACTTTACAATTTAATACTGCTTTTAAATTTACAGGAGGTTCCGCACCCACACTTACTACAACAGCAGGGGCTGTAGATAGGATTGATTATCTTATAGTTTCTAGCAACGTAATACATTGTGCTGTTTCTCTTGATGTTAAGCAAGGTTCATAATGCCATTTTACGACCCAATTAGAATAGGTGCCTCAGCATCAGTTGCTACTGCTTTTACAGTAGACCGTAGTGCAAGGTTCAGAGGAGCAACAGATCAAAGATTTGATAGAACTCTTTCTACAACAAGTTCTTCGTACACCGTTTCAATGTGGTTTAAGACTACTCCTGTCACAACAAATTTTTCTAGAGGTCTTTTTACTTTAGGCCCAGCAAATAATACAGACGTTGCTGGAGTAGTATTTAACACTGATGATAAACTGATTTTTTATGGAGGTAATGGGACTTCTTCTATAACTAATGCTAGAGTATTTAGAGATACATCAGCATGGTACCATTTTACCTATTCTGTTAATAGTAATAATTTTACAGCATATATAAATGGAGAGTCTTTACAGACAGGTACAGTAAGATCATTAGATACCACTTCTAATGGTTTTAGATTAGGAGGATGGTGGGGTGGTTATGATCTTTTCCAAGGTTACATAGCAGATTTTTATTTAATAGACGGTTTAGCTTTAACACCTTCATCTTTTACAGAAACAAATGCAGAGACAGGTCAATTAGTACCTAAACTTTATACAGGAAGTTTTGGAACAAGTGGCGCTCATTTGACATTTGCCGATAACTCAGGAACAACAGCAACCACATTAGGAAAGGACACAAGTGGTAACGGCAACAATTTCACACCAACCAGTTTCGCAGTTAGTGATGCTGTAAAAGATAGTCCAACTAATAATTTTCCTACTTGGAATCCACTAAGTAATTATGATGGCATGACTTTAGTAGAGGGTAATCTTAAGGCAAATAGTGGAGGTGGATGGGATCAGGTTCGTGCAAATATGGGTGTTAGTAGTGGTAAATGGTATTTTGAGATTCGATGTAATGAAATTGATGGTGGTGCTGGATCAGAAAGATGGATTGGTGGAATTCATGAAATGTTCGGCAGAGATCCTGGTGGTACTTTTATTTATAATAGTTCTTATACTGCTGCAAGTTATGGATATGCTTATGGTGTACAAGACGGTAATAAAAAAAGGAAAAATCAAGAAGGTGATGTTACTTTTTCATCAGATGTATCCGCTGGTAAAGTTGTAGGTGTAAGAATGAATTTAGATGATAATGAAATACTTATTTCTGTAGATGGTGTAGATAAAGGTAAAATGTATGACATTCAAGGAGGAAGAATATACACACCGTTTTTTAATGGTAATAACTCTGGAACTGGAGCATCATTAAATTGTGGTCAAGATAGTACATTTGCTGGGCAAGAAACTGCTGGCGGTAATTCAGATAGCGGAGGAATAGGAGACTTTGCATATGCAGTTCCTAGTGGTTATAAAGCATTATGTTCAGCAAACTTAGCCGACCCATCAATATTGTTACCTAATAACCATTTTGAAACTAAAGTATATGAAGGTACAGGTAGCACACAAAACATAACAGGTATAAATTTTCAACCTGATTGGGTATGGATGAAGAGTATGACAAGTACTAATGGTCATGCTGTAGTTGACTCTGTAAGAGGTAGAAGCAAGATTTTTTATCCAGATACTAACCAAGATGAAGATACAAGTGGTTCTAGCAATGATTTAGTATCCTTTAACAGTGATGGGTTCACAGTAGGTACACCACAGCAAGCTGGTTCAACAAATAATAATAGTTTGGATATTGTGGCATGGAACTGGAATGCTGGCGATACGGATGGCAAAACTTATACAGTAAAAGTAGTTTCTGATTCTGGTAATAAATATAGATTTGATGATTTTGGAACTTCTGCTGTTACCCTTAATCTTGCAGAAGGTGGTACTTACATCTTCGATCAATCTGATAGCTCAAATGCTACACACCCATTGAGATTTTCTACAACAGCAGATGGTACACACGGCGGTGGAACTGAATATACAACAGGGGTTACTACTACAGGAACACCAGGATCATCTGGAGCAAAAACAACTATTGTTGTAGCCGCCGCCGCTCCAAACTTATATTATTATTGTTCAAATCACTCTGGAATGGGCGGGTCTGTAAATACAAACTCAACTCTTGGATCAAGTAATTTTGATGGGGACACTACGCCAGCAGATGAAGTTCCAATTGTAAAAGCAAATCCAACGGCAGGTTTTTCTATAGTTAGTTATAAACAACAAACAGGTACATATCACATTGGTCATGGATTAGGGGTACCACCTGAATTAATTATTACTAAGACACGTAGTTCTGCAAATAGTTGGTGGACACATACCACAGTTATTGATGGGAGTATTGATTATGGAGCATTAGATTTAACACAAGCATTTCAAGATTCGGGGGTATTTGGTATAGGAGTTCCTACATCTTTAGTATTTGAAGATGACACAGATTTTACATCAGATAATGCTGATAATATGGCATATTTGTTCTCATCTGTTGATGGATTTTCACGTGTGGGCAGCTATAGAGGCAACGGAGATACTGATGGCATCTTTGTCTTCACAAATTTTAGGCCAGCTTGGATAATGATGAAAGAAACAAGTTCATCTTCACGTTGGTCTATATATGACAATAAAAGAGATACTAATAACCCTAATCAAAAATATTTAAGAGCGCAAGCTACTAATGCAGAAACAACTTCAGTTAATAATGATGTCGATTTTTTATCAAATGGATTTAAAATGAGAGGAACAGGTGAACCTAATGCTAGTGGTATTACTTATCTTTATTTAGCATTTGCGGAGGCACCATATAAGAACGCTCGTGCCAAGTAAACGAGTATATACTAAAATTAAACTATGGCATTTTTATTAAACGGAAAACCTTTAGCAGTTGATGTGGCATTTACCCACAATGATATTCAGTATCCAGCTAATTGGTTAAGATTATCAACAGCACAAGAGAAAAAAGATCTTGGGATTACAGAGGTTGCTGATGCACCAATTTATGATTCTCGGTTTTATTGGGGTAGCGGAAATCCAAAAGCATTAGATGATGTAAATGAAGTTGATGAGAATGGTGATCCACTATTAGATAAAGATGGAAACCAAATTATTACTTTAGGTGTAAAATCAATATTAAAAGCAGAGGAAAAAACAACTGCTCGCAGTTTGTTAGCAAGATATGATTGGTATGTTGTAAGAAAAGCTGAGAAATCTACAGCGATACCTTCAATAATACAAACATATCGTGATAACGTTAGAACAACTTGTAATACAAGGGAAAAAGAAATTGATGCTTGTACAGATACGGCAGCTTTGGTTTCTCTTTATGGATTAACAGAAAAAGATGGTGTTGTAACACCTAATATGACTCAATACCCAGAAGATCCTAATTCTTAATAGTCATTTGTCTACTCATATAGCTTGTAATCAAATATAAAGGTGCAATAGTTGGTATAATCAAAAGCATAGATATAATTAATGTATGGCTTATTGCCTTAATAATTGCATCTTTTACCATGTTTCAGAAAATAGCTAACATTTTAAGTATAGCTTCATTTGTACTTATCACTAGCACTTTAGGTGCATCATATTTTGGCTACAAATACCTTACATCACCACAATTTCAAAACAAAATGATGAATAAAGTCCTAAAAAATGTGCAGGGGCTTATGCCATCTATATTAGATAACAATATACCTGATACAACTGGTAAATCTATACCAATACCTTTTAAATAATTGGAAATACCAGAAATAGTAATACCAGAAATAAAAGTTTTTACATATATACCTGCAACAAATGAAAGTTTAAACATACCATTACCTNATGTTGGTATGCCTGGTTGTNTAAAGACNCATAGAGATATATCTATAAAAAATACACAGATAGTAAATGATGATCCTAATGGTGCNTTTTATACGTGTCCTGATGGNAGTTCTATTCCTTCTTANATACCAATAGACTANAACCCTANAAAACTGGAAATAGTAGAGGAATCTAAACCATCTGCNATAGATACACCTGANCCACCTAAAGCAGATACACCAGAAATACCAAAGAATGATAAAAAAGAAGAAATAGTTATACCACCTTGTCCAGATCCTAAATCTGCATTAAGAGTAGGTTCATTTGCTAATGACAAAAAATTAGAAAGGGTAAAGGCGTTTGAAAGAGGGGAAAATGGGATTGATTGTAATATTATCTGGGAACCTGTGCCTTTTAGTGAATCATATATCCCATCTATACCTACTATCATTTCAACAAGTGCTATAGCATTGGTAGCGGCCACCTCACCCCTAATACTTAATATAATAAAACCCCTGATTAAAAATTTAATAAAGAAAGTAACAACTAGAAAAAAAAGCTAGTATTAATATATAGCTTGCATAATGTAGGGGTATACCCCATACTATAGAAAAGCTGTTATTGTTTACTATCTAAGGCTATGAGTTTTGAAGAAGAACTGGAGGCAATAGAAAGGGAAGAATGGCTGGCTAAGTTTGATGATCGTCATGTTATGAACGCTGCAAGAATGTTTCTTGAATGGCTATATCATTTACCTGATGATTATGAACCAAACACTTATTCTGAATTTAGTTTTTAACTTATGAAGCCACAACCAGAACAACTACTTAAACAGCTAAAAGATTGGCAAAATAAAAAGAAAGTATGTCAGGAGCAGATAGACGCTAGAAAAACAATATTAGAACAGTATTTTAATGATGGTCTTATTATGTCAACATTTTCTATAGAAGGTGTCAAGGCAGAAAGAAGGCGTAAACCTGAGAAATGGTCTTATAGTGATGAATTAGAACAGTATAAGCAAGAAATGACAGATGCTATAGAATCTAAAGAACAACATGAAAGGGAAGAAGGCATTGCAAAGAAAAAAGAAACACAATATACATGGGCTATAAGATGAAAACATCAGAACGTGTAGAACAAGCGTTTAAACGCATAAAAGAGTTACTTACTTTGGTTACTGATTGGACTAAACAACCAAAAGAAGAAGATGCATTATCTGTAGAATTTAATAAAAAAAAGCAAGAAATGATAGATGATTTATATGTACAGTTAGGTGCATTATCTGATAAATATATGTTTAGTAATAGAAAAACATTTAGTACAAAAGAATATATTGTTCAATATGATGAATTGAAGAAAAAAATAACAGATTTAGAAAAATGAATGCACAGAAGAACAAAGGAGATAGGGCAGAAAGAGAAGCCTGTATTTATCTAACAGCAGCTACAGGACATATAGTTGAAAGACGTTTTGGTGCTGGTCAGGATAAAGATAAAGGTGATTTAGTCGGTATTCCTAATACTGTTGTACAAGTCACAGACATGCGTGACAAATCTGAAGCGGTATTAAGGAAGCCTAGAGAAGCAGAACAACAAAGATTAAATGCAAAAGTAGACCATGCTATTACTATGGTCAGGTTTAATAAAAGACCAGGTTGTAAAGAAGGTGATAATTGGCGTGTTGTTATGACTATTGAACAGTATGCAAGATTATCAAAATTATTATTATGAAAAAACTAAAACTATTAGACACTTTTGCAGGTATTGGTGGTTTCAGTTATGCTGCTGAAAAAATTGTAGGAGGTTATGAAACAACACAATTTATAGAAATAAATCCTTTTTCTCAGAAAATTTTAAAAAAACATTGGCCACACGTACCTATTCACAATGACATCAAAACATTTACAGCAGAACCTTTTCAATTTGATTGCATTAGTGGTGGATTCCCCTGCCAGGACATATCAAATGCAGGGTTACAAAAAGGAATTACGAAAAACACCAGATCAGGTTTGTTTTACGAACTCATTAGAATCATACGCATGGTACGACCCAAATACGTTGTCTTGGAGAACGTGGCAGCGATCACTAATAGAGGGATGGACATTGTTCTCAGGGAACTTTACGAATCAGGGTATAATGCAGAATGGTCAGTTATTTCAGCAAGTGCTTTGGGAGCCTGTCATCAGAGGGCAAGGTGGTGGCTCGTTGCCTACCCCGACAGCAAGAGATCACAAAGACGGCTGTTACAATTCAACAAAGAACTGCAAGAAACAGGACACATTAGGCAGAAAGATACACTTAGTTCTTCCGACACCGACAGCACACGAACACAAAGCGACAGGACAAGACAAGCCAAACCAGTCTGGTCAAATGCTTTCCTCAATAGCAAGGAGAGGAGAACTATCAGAAGAGACTGGACAGGATATGTTTCTGAACCCTGCCTTTGTAGAGGAGATGATGGGTTACGCGGTCGGATGGACAGACTTAAAGCATTAGGAAATGCAGTTGTACCACAAGTTGCTGCCATACCTATGCAAAGAGTATTAGATATAGAAAAGAATATAAATAAATAACTTGACAGGGGTATACCCTTGCTATATATTAAAAGAGTACACAACACCGAGAGGTTTTCCAAATGGACAATTTAAGAACAAAAACAAAAGCAAACGCTTGGAACTACAGTATAAGTTCTGGAACTAGAAATGCTTTTTGGATGATGGAGGAAGAAGGTCAACTTGCTGATGTATTTGATTTAGTTTTTAGTGAACTAACAAAAGAACAGATAGATAACATAAATAAATCAATAAATGCTGAGACATGGAAAAAAGTTGTATTAAGAGGACAAAACTAATGCAAAACTTTCTAATGATGTTAGCAGCGTCAGGGTTGTTTTATACAGCCCTTGATTCCACTCTATATGACATGACAGTAACAGATTGTAATGCAGGTATAGAACTAGCTTGTAAGGAGGTAAACAAGTAATGGGTACTTTATTAAACTTGACTCATGCAGAATTAAAAGAGGTTTATTTATCTCTTACTAAGGGTCAATGGAAAGACTTAGAAGCTAATAAGTCAGCAACAGAAAAAGTACAAAAGTATTTAGTAGATGTTGCTATGACCTGTGAATTTCAAACTAAGGAGGTAAACAAGTGACTACATTTGTACCTATTACACGTTATTCCAGATGTAAACGTTATGCAGGGGCATTAATAGCTTGCCCTAACTGCAAGACAATTACAAGAACAGGGCATTTATCTTGGACAGTAAAAAGATGCCAAAACTGTAAATCAGATATAAATAAATTTGATTGGCTAATAGAAAAAGGTAAGTATTCTAAGGAGGTAAACAAGTGAACTTTAAAAACAGACTTGTAAAAGAAAAAAAACAAAAAAAACTTTATACATGGGCATCAACTGCACAAACAGAAAAAATACTAAAAGTTTCAGCAGCTAAACTTTATGAATATAGAAAAAAACCTAAACGTAATCAATTAATTGAAGGTGTACATTATAAACGTGATGAGTATAGACTTTGTGATAGAGGGTCACCACTATTATACAATTTAGAAAAAACTTGTAAAAGGATACATTTTATAGATTTAGAAATTTTTACAGACCCTAATTATAAATTTTTTGATCATTTTGATACACGTAATAAAGAGATACAAAAATATTATCCTATGGATGAGAATGGTTTAGTAGACATAACAAATTCTAAAGACTTTACAAAAGAGGGGGTATATATAGGATCTTAAAAATAGTCGGGAAGCCTGATAGTTAGTATTCTTATAAGTTCTACGCTAACTTGAAAGTTATAAAAAACCTATTGCACTAGGAAAGACAGGGCAAGTGTTGGACTTGATCTATCTCCTGACTAATTATTACAAGTTTGTAACAATACCTTTATAGGGGTATACCCTAGTTATATACTATATATATACACAACCGAGAGGCTTTCCAAATGACATTCCAACAATTCACACAAACAACAGAAGGACAAAAAGCAGCTAAGTCATGGGCTAAGTTAGCAATTAAAATGAACTGGTCAAATGAAGAGCTAGAGCAAAGAATGAGAGTTACATATAAAAATTTAGCTAAAGCAGGTCTAATGTAAGATCTGCAAACAATCTAAGCTACAACCCCATAAGGGGTTTTTTTATTGTCTAATTTAATTTAGGAAATAAATTTTGCTCTAGAAGATCAACTAACTTGTCGTCAACAGTATTTGAACTTTGCTTTACGAATGACCTTAAAATTTGAATCACCAACCTTTTTGCATGAGTATTTGAAAGGAAGTGTAAAATTATAGTTTTAAAAATTTTGTACATAGCTTTGTTNTGCTTTACAAACATATTGTAGACGTTAAATTTAATATGGTCATCTATNAGGCTGTCTAATCCCCATTGCAAAGCTNGATAGCCTTTTATTACCTTCTNGGCTTNATNTCNGCTACAGCNAATTCTACTTCTTTNANCCTATGAAANACCTCTTTCATNTCATCATGCATATCATCTATTTTTGTTGTTAATAATTCTATTGCTGTTGTATTTCTTACTAAGTCATCCCTTGATTGCCTACCTCTATAAGAAAGAGAACCG
>FUFK010077846.1_pt1 | contig 19508 bp, 21 predicted proteins | sample 1021851 | NCBI WGS metagenome assembly FUFK01 (sample SAMEA51879418, study PRJEB19060) | metagenome
GGAGAGGTTGCTGCAACTGGTATTCATGGAGCAAACCGCCTTGCATCAAATTCACTATTGGAGTCTCTTGTATTTGCTAAGATTGTTGCAAATGAAATAAATAAAAAGAATATAAAAAAAGGTATTCATATTAGCTCTAAATTTATTAAAATTTTTAAAGAGAAAACTAAAAATAAAATAAGAGCAAAAAAATATATATGGCAATTAAGGTCTTCAATGATGAGAAATTTAGGAATTGTTAGAAATAAGGATTCTATTATTAGGGGTCTAAATGATGTACTAAAAATTGAGAGAGAGTCAAAAGGCCTTTCAGCTAAACTTAATGATATGATTTTGGTTAGCAAATTTATTATCATAGGCGCTTATTTAAGAAGAGAAAGTCGAGGTTGTCATTTAAGATCTGATTACCAAGATACTGATAAAGATTTTATTAAGCATTTTGATATTAAATATTCAGAAATAGATGGTTATATCAAAACTATCTTGGATTCTACTATATCAGAAGTTGATGAAAAACTTGTTAGCTAAAAAAGATATTAAGGAAAAAATCAAAATTGCTTTGAAAGAAGATTTTGGTAGATATGGTGATATAACCTCAAAAGTTTTAATTTCTAAAAAAACAAAGCTCAAAGCATCTATAGTCGCAAAAGAGAATGCAATTGTCTGTGGAACTGAGTTTGCTGTTCAAACATTTAAAGCACTCAATAGTAAAATTAAAATAAAAGTTCTAAAAAAAGATGGAAGTAAAGTAGTTAAAGGAAATAAAATTATTGACGTTAATGGTGATGCACAAAGTATATTAATTGCAGAGAGAACAGCTCTAAACTTTTTAGGGTTCATGTCTGGTATTGCAACAAAAACAAGAAAATTTGTTGATATTGCAGCACCTTATGGAGTTAAAATTTATTCAACGAGAAAAACAATTGCCGGGATGAGACAGGTACAAAAATATGCTCTTACAATTGGTGGCGCGCATGTAAACAGGGCTTCTTTATCNGATTTTTATTTCATAAAAGATAACCATCTTGGAAATAANGAAGGANTGNTTGAGAATATAAAAAAAATTANNANATCAAANTTAAAAAAGAAAATTACAGTAGAAATTGACACAATTAAACAANTNAAAAAAATTTTAAATCAGAAAATAGATATTGTNCTTCTCGATAATATGNCTGAGAAACAAATTTCTCAGTGCTTAAAAATNGTTAAAAAAAAGTTTCTNTGTGAGGCATCTGGNAATATTAANTTAAAAAATATTAAGTCTTATGCGAAAACAAAAATTGATAGAATTTCAATCGGACAGCTTACCCATAGTATTGAAAACGTTGATTTTGGACTTGAAATTTAAATGTACAGNCGTCCAATAGTTAAANANAGCTTTAAAGTTCCTACAGAATTNGTAACNNAAAATTTTATCTTNAGACCACTNACANTAAANTATGTCGANAAAGACTATGAGGCAGTNATGAAAAGTGTAGANCATCTATATAAACTAATGGACGATAGTGAATGGCCAAAAGAAATGACATTAAATGAAAATCTTGCTGATCTGGGATGGCATGAAGTGGAGTTTTCTCTTAGACATTCTTTCGCTTACACAGTTCTATCAACAAAAGAAGAGAATGATGTAATCGGTTGTTGCTATATTTATCCCTCCGATAACCCTGAGTACGAGGTACAAGCATACTATTGGATAAGACAGGATTTACTTGATAGCGGCTTAGAGGATGAATTAGGAAAAACATTTAAGGAATGGTTAGAAAAATCTTGGCCATTTAGCAAAATAGAATTTCCGAGAAGAGATATATAGTTAATTAAAAACTTTTTTATATTCAAGGTTTAAGTCTTGAGATGAAACTCTTTTTTGTGACATAGTATCTCTATCTCTTATAGTCACTGTATCATTTTCGATTGTTTCAAAGTCAACTGTTATACAAATAGGTGTACCAATCTCATCATGACGTCTATAACCTTTTCCAATATTACCAGAGTTTTCTAAAATGACCCTTCCCATACCTAGTGCTTGAAGATCATTCTTAATCTTGCTTGCTTTATTGACTAAATCCTCATTATTTCTTTTTAGAGGAATTACGGCCGCTTTAATTGGAGACAAATGAGGTTTCAAACTTAATACAATTCTTTTATTTCCGTTTTCTAAATCCTCCTCCTTGTAAGCTTCATTGAGTAGAGCAAATACACCTCGATCAACACCAGCGGAGGGTTCTATAACATACGGGATGTACCATTCTTTACTTTCTAAATTTTGAATACTCAATTTNGTTGTTGATTGGTTATTTTTCATTACATCTGCGGATATTTTAAAGTCATTTTGATTTTTAGTGTGAGAGCCAAGATCGAAATCAGTTCTGTTTGCTATACCTTCTAATTCTTCAAGTCCATGTGGAAATTCATACATAAGATCTACAGTAGCTTTTGAGTAGTGAGATAGGTCAGCATCTTCAACATCTAGCTTTTTTAATCTTTTTTCAGATATGCCTTGATCAATCCACCATGAATACCTCTTGTCTACCCAATATTTATGCCACTCGTCATCTTTACCTGGTTCAACAAAAAATTCTAATTCCATTTGTTCAAACTCTCTAACTCTGAATATGAATTTGCCTGGAGTGACTTCATTTCTAAACGCTTTACCTATCTGCGCGATTCCAAAAGGAATAGTCTTACTTGTTGAGTCCAATATATTTTTAAAATTTGTAAAAATTTGCTGTGCGGTTTCAGGTCTTAGGTAAGCATAATTACTGCCATCATCTACAGGACCAACTGTGGTTTTAAACATAAGATTAAATGGTCGAGGTTCAGTTAGATCGCTAGACCCACATGCTGGACATTTTCCATCCGTGGCCTGGTCAGATCTAAATCTATTTTTGCAATTTCTACAGTCGACTAAAGGATCAGAGAAAGTATCTTCATGGCCTGAATATTTTAATACATGCCTACTTGTTAAAATTGATGCATCAAGTCCTTCAACGTCATCTCGATCATAGATCATTGATTTCCACCACGAGGATTTAAGGTTATTTTTTAATTCTACTCCGAGTGGACCATAGTCATATATTCCTTGCAAGCCACCATAAATTTCACTTGATTGAAAAATAAACCCCCGTCTTTTACATAATGAAACGAGGTCTTCCATNTTTTTAGAGGCCATATCGACTCCAGAAAGAATTTTCCCTTAGAGCTTCTGTAAGCCGGTCAACAATATCGTTATTTGAAATCTGATTATTTAAAATATTTTTAATGAATGATTTTTTTTCTTCTATGTTCCTAATCTTTAATTTTTTTCCATAATGTTTTTCAATGTATGAGTTTAGTTCTTCATTAGANTCTACTAAACCGAGTTTTTTTGCTTGTTCGCCTGTCCAAAACTCCCCATTAAAAACTTTTTTTGGGTCTATTTTCTTTTTTCTATTTTTTGATACTAAATCTTTGAAATTTTCAAATATGCTATCCTGAACTTTGATCAGCTTATCTATGTCTTTTTTAGAAACTTCTTCAAATGGATCGAGAAACGATTTTCTATCTCCTTTTGTAAAAACTCTCCTTTTAATGCCTAGTTTATCTATTAATTTTTTGAATCCAAAAGAGGCACTGATCACACCTATTGATCCGACTATAGAACTTTTATTGGCGATTAAGGTATCTCCTGCACACATCAGCATATAACCTCCTGAGGCAGCAACATCCTCCGCGATCGTAATCACTTTNACATTGTTTTTCTTTGATAAATTTCTTATNCGGTTNTGTATAAGCTCAGATTGTACCGGTGACCCACCTGGTGAGTTGATCTTAATGACTACTACAGATGGCTTTTTAAAGCTAAAAGCTTTCTCAAGAATAGCAGCACAATTCTCAAGTGTAAGACCCTTTTGAAATCTACCGAGATCTCCAATAACACCTCGCAAGCCAACTATATTTATTCTTGTTTTAGAGGATATTAAGCTCATTTTTTTAATTTTTGCCTGAAATCAATAACTTTTAATTATATGAGACTATATTATAAGTACATCTAAATATAAAACAAAATCATAATTAATAAGTGAATACCCCAGTAAAATCATTATCGAATTTACTTAAAAGCTCTCTAAAGAGAGTTGAAAGAGAAATCAGTAAGAACATCAAGGATGAAGAAAAATTAATTACATTAACAGCAGGCCATCTCATTAAAGCTAAGGGAAAAAAAATAAGGCCCCTTCTTACNTTACTTGTATCAAAAATGCTAAATTACAAAGGTAACGCGGATGTAACACTTGCTGTCTGCATTGAGTTTATTCATAACGCNACTTTGTTGCATGATGATGTAATTGATACAGGAAAGATCAGAAGAGGAAAATTAAGCGCAAATCAAATATGGGGAAATAAAGTAAGTGTTTTAGTTGGAGATTACCTGTTAAGTAGAGCTTTTAAGCTAATGGTAAAAAATAAATCATTAAAATTACTAGAGATATTATCCCAAACATCACTCATTTTAGCAAGAGGACAAATACAAGACGTAGGCAATAATCAAAATGTTAACTTAACAGAAAAAAAGTATTTATCTATCATAGATGCTAAAACTGCTGAGCTTTTTAGGATATCTTGTTTCTTACCAACCATCATTACTGACCAANATAAAANAACTCAAAAAATATTTAATGATTTTGGNTTTAATTTTGGCATGGCCTTTCANTTATCTGATGACGTATTAGATTATTTTGGTGACTCGAGCAAAATGGGTAAAAGTGTTGGGAAAGATTTTTTTGAGGGTAAAGTAACATATCCAGTCATTCATTGTTTCAAAAAATCTGATAAAAAGTCAAAAAAAATTATAGCCAAGCTATTTTTTAAGAGAAAAAGAAGTAAAAAAGATCTGGCACTAATTCTGGATCTNATGAAGAAAACAAATACTTATAAGAGTTCAATCGAATTTGTTAGAAAATACGCAGAAAAAGCTAAAACTAATATTAATAAATTTGAAGGAAATAAATATAAAGTGTATCTTGATGAANTGGTGGATCATTTAATAATNAGAGACAAATAAATATGTCATTTAANACTTTTGGAAAAAATTTTCGATTTACAACATGGGGGGAATCTCATGGGGAAGCTATTGGATGTGTAATTGATGGTTGTCCTCCTCTAATACCACTTAAGGAAAAGGATATTCAGAAATATTTAGATATGAGAAAGCCAGGAAAAAATAGATTTGTTACACAAAGAAGAGAAGATGATAAAGTTTCAATTTTATCTGGTGTATTTGAGGGAAAAACAACTGGAACTCCGATAATGCTGTTAATTTGGAACAAAGATCAGAAATCAAAAGACTACAGCGATATAAAAAATAAATTTAGACCTGGACATGCTGACCTAACATATTTTTTGAAATATGGAATAAGAGATTATAGAGGTGGAGGTCGTTCTTCCGCAAGAGAAACTGCGAGTAGAGTAGCTGCTGGCGCTGTTGCAAGAAAGGTAATTGGACATATATTAAATAAAGATATTTTAATTCAAGGTGCAGTTACACAAGTTGGAAAGCTCACAATTAATCAAAGAAATTTCAATTGGAATGACGTAAAGAAAAATTCATTTTTCTGTCCTGATAAAAAAATAGTTAAAGTTTGGGAAGAGTACCTAGATGAAACTAGAAAAAAAGGATCATCATTGGGTGCAAAATTANTAGTAAATGCTAAAAATGTTCCTGCCGGACTTGGAGAACCTGTATATGGTAAATTAGATGCTGACCTTGCAGGTGCAATGATGAGTATCAACGCTGTAAAAGGTGTAGAAATAGGAGCTGGTAATGAGGCTGTTGAATTATCAGGAGATGAAAACTCCGACGAAATAAGAGCTAATAAAAATAAAAAAATTATCTTTTCTTCTAATAACTCTGGCGGAATCTTAGGTGGTATATCAAGTGGTCAGGATTTAAATTTATCAATAACGATTAAACCAACGTCGTCAATTTTGAAGGCAAAAAAAACAATTAATAATAAATTTCAAAATACATCGATTTCAACAAAAGGTCGTCACGATCCATGTGTAGGTTTGAGAGCTGTCCCAATTGCTGAGGCTATGATGGCGTGTGTTTTAGCAGATCATATATTGCGCAATAGAGCGCAATGTGGCTAAACTTTTAGATCAACTAAAAAATCAATAAGCAACAAAGTCTTTTTTTTCTTTAATTTAATTTTCTTCAAATTCTTTAACGTCTTTTCAGCTAGTTTTTTTTTGTAATTTNGTAAAATCTCAGTATTTACCTTTGACATTCTTGGAAAATCTGCAATGTCATCATTGATTTGAAAAATTTCTCCGATGTACTCTCCAATTTTTTTCATACTAACTTCGACACTCTTATTTTTATTTGCACAAATTGCAACTGCTTGACAGCAATAAGACATTAATTTTGCAGTTTTTAATTTGTTTAATTCTAATCTCCCACTTACAGTAGGTGATTTTAAACTCAAATCATAGTATTGCCCTAAAAGAAGTCCTTTTTCACCTGAAACTTTGCTCATTACTTCAATCAGCTTTGTTTTTTTCTTATCTGATATTTTAAAAGAACTACTAGATAAAATTTGATATGCTTTAGTCAATAAAGCACATCCCGCAAGAATTGCAGTATATTCATTGAATTTATAGTGTGTTGTTTTTTTTCCTCTTCTAAATTGATCGTTGTCCATAGAAGGTAAATCATCATGCACAAGAGAATAATTATGTAACATCTCAATTGCTGAAGCTAAATTAAAAATGACACTGTTTGATAAATTCAATTCTTTGCCAAAAATATATACTAGATATGGTCTAAATCTTTTACCTCCTGTATTAATTGAATACAGGATAGCTTGATTTAATAGATTTTTATCTTTACTAAGTTTTTTTTTTAAAAATTTATTGAATTTAATGGTAAATTTTTTCAAATCGTTATTTATGATTTGATGTTTCATTTACTTTTTTTTAGATATTTTACCATCTGGCAGCACTTTGATTTCCTCAAGTTTTAAAACTGCATCGTCTAATTTTTGTTGGCAATGGGCTCTTAATTGCGATCCACGCGTATAATACTCAATAGACTTTTCAAGATCAATGTTTCCACTCTCTAAATTTTCTACAATCTCAGATAGTTCTTCCATAGCTTTTTCAAAAGAAAGTTTTTTTATGTCATCAGGTATTTTAGTCATTATTTTGTAACTCTCTTATATGGGTAATCATTGAATTTTCTAAAGCTTGTATATCATATCCACCTTCAAGCATAGAAATAATTCGGTTATCACAATATTTATCTGCAATACTCATCAACTTTTGTGTTATCAATTTAAAATCATTTTCTAAAAGTTCTAGCGATGCCAATGGGTCTTTTTCGTGAGCATCGAAACCCGCTGATAAAATTAAAAAATCTGGTTTTTGATCATGTAATTTTTTTATAATCATCTCATCAAATGCCGATTGATATTGAGATGAATTTGTTCCCGCTTGAAGAGGTACATTAACAATATTGCCTACTCCCTTTTCATTTGTATCGCCTGTTCCAGGATACAATGGATATTGATGAGTTGAATAGTAATGNACCTTAGAATTTTCATAGAATATATCTTGCGTTCCNTTTCCNTGATGAACATCAAAGTCAANAATGGCAATATTTTCTAAACCATACCTATTAATCAAGTACTTTGCAGATATAGCTACATTATTAAATACACAAAAACCCATTGAACGGTCATAACATGCATGATGGCCTGGCGGCCTTACAATACAGAACGCATTCATACATTTTTTATTTATAACGTTATCTGCTGCGTCTATGCCAGCGCCTGCAGCTTTTAATGTTGCCTCAAAAGAACCACGAGATACAGGTGTTTCTTGATCCAGAAAAACTATCTGTTCATCTTTTGGAAAACGATCAAGAGTTTCATCTACAAAACTTTTATCATGTGCTTCATAAATATGAGAGTAATCTACCTTATTCGGTTTAATTATTGATATATTTTTAAATTCTTCATTATTTATTAAATCGATGATATTTTTTACCCGATCAGTTCTCTCTGGATAATCGAGAGAAGATACATGATCTTTAAAACTATCATCGAAATATATTTGTGTTTGAGTCATTTAATGAAATCTAAAATAATAAATCTAAATTCAAATAATATTAAAATTATAACTAGAAGTCTACTCATAGGAAAAACTATAGTAATCCCAACAGATACCGTTTATGGTATTGCAGCCGATGCAAAGAGTTTTCAAGGCGTTGAAAATATATTTAAGATTAAAAAAAGACCCAAAAGATTTCCTCTTATTCTGTTTACTCATTCAATTGCTGAAGCTAAAAAGCTTGCAATATTTTCACCCTTTGAAGAATATTTGGCATCAAAATATTGGCCTGGACCACTTACTTTGATATTAAAAAAGAAAGGAAAAAAGTTTTACAATGGGGATAAAAGATTGTCTAAGGTAGGTATACGCATTCCAAAAAATAAAGATGTTATAAAAATTCTCGAGTACATTCAAAAGCCACTTGCAACTACAAGCGCTAATATTCATGGAGAAATAAATATAAAATCTTTAAATCAATTAGGAATAATAAAATCAAAAGATGTTGCTTATGCAATCGAAAAAAAAGGTAAAATGAGCTTTAAAGAGTCAACTTTAGTTGAAACTAAAAATAATCAAATAAACATTATACGCGAAGGTTCTTTGTCTAAAAAATTAATTAATAAAGAATTAAAAAATTTTAACAAGAAACATTAATTAAGCGTCTACGAATGCATTAAAAGAAAAACACCGTCTCTCACCATCTCCTCTAAAAGGGTGGACATCATGCATTAAAAAAGAAGGGAAAATATACAAATCTCCTACCTTAGGCTTAAATGTTTCACGGTGCTTAACTAGCGGAGGGCTGTTCCTGGGCATAGAAACACGGCCATCAAAAAATGATATTAAACCTGCTAAATCTTTTTCTTTATTTAATCNTATAGACGAGGGAATTTTTAAATAACCCACACCNCTGATGTTGCCTCTGTGTAAATGNGGTGGATTAAAATCNCCAGCATACTGACTTACTATCCAAGCTCTTTCAATTTTAATTTTCTTAACTTTTATATTTAATGTTTGCTTATAATAATCTTTTATTGAATTAATTATCTGTTTTTCTATTCCAGCTTTTAAAATTTTATTTGGTATTTTAAACTGCTGTTTCATACTTCCTATGAGCCTATGATCATAATCATACTTTTTAGATAAGGACTTATTTTTTGACACTTGATCTGAAAACTTGTTTAAGTTTGTAACTGTTCTCGATGAGAGCTTTGTTTTGCCTATTGTTGGTCCAAATGGTTTATATATCTTCATANTTTTTTCTGGTGCGCCCGGAAGGATTCGAACCCTCAACCCTCAGATCCGAAGTCTGATGCTCTATCCAGTTGAGCTACGGACGCATCTATATTATATTTCACGTACCATGCTTTTTCTTAAGATACTAGAGAAATTAGGACGAAAAAAAGTTGTGATGGACAGAGGCCCTTCACACCCAGAATATCATTTAGCAAAACCATGGACNGCCAGGTATTATTTGCTATTTAGAAAAAGACCAAAATGGTTTCCTTTCAATATACTTATTCATCATATTTTAGATAATGATCATGGAATTGGGCTNCACAATCATCCCTTTCCATATATTACAATTATTTTAAGTGGTGGTTACTGGGAGACAAACATCAAAGAAGAAAGAAAATGGCGTGGAAAATTTTATATAGGCTTNAGAAGTGCTGATAATTTGCACCGGGTTGACTTAGAGCCGGGCATTAAGCCAATTACAATTTATATTGCTGGTCCTTACGGACTAAGAAAAAAAGGAAGAAGTGAATANGGAACTTTAAACTAATTTTTTTCTAAGTTGCGTTCTGAGTTTACGATCTTTTTTTAAAACAATTTCCCTTTTCATTGCNTCTGATTTAGACTCAAAAATCTCTTTATACAAAAGTTTCCATTTGCTACCTCTAGTGTATTTTGCACCTTTTGAGGCGTTATGAGCACTTATTCTTTTATCAATATTATTGGTCCAACCAACATATGTTCTGGGCTTAGGATTGGTTGTGCCAATGATATACACATAGAATTTCATGATTCTAAACATAATAATTGTAATTAGTACTTAATTAAATATAGTATCTTTAAATAAATAGGAGAAAAAGCATGCGTACTACTCTTACAGTTTTAGCTTTCAGTTTTATGATTTCAGCTTGTACTACATTACAAAGCATAAATGAAACCATTAAAGGTGATGGCGTTCCTTATATTCCAGGAATATAAATATTAGAAGCTGGCCCTTTTTTAGGGTCAGTTTTCTTTTTTTGTAATAATTAGAAAAAAAAGTTAATTAGTCAAAGCGCCTACTTAAATTTTATAGTTTCCAATATGTATAAAGTTCAAATTTCTGGGACCGGCCTTTACACTCCTAAGGAAAAAATCTCTAATGAGGAATTGGTACAATCATTCAATAAATATGTTGATGAATTTAATGAAATAAATTCAGAAGATATTAAAAATGGAAAAACCCAACCTTTGGAAAAATCCAGCGCTGAATTCATAGAAAAAGCATCAGGNGTTAAATCAAGATATGTACAAAATAAAACAGGAATTCTAGATACTTCTTTTATGAGGCCTAAATTGAGAGAAAGGTCAGAAGAAGAATTATCTAATTTAGCTGAAATGGGGGTCATTGCAGCTAAAGATGCGATTAAAAACTCAAATATAGATGTAGATGATATTGATGCAGTAATTGTAGCTTGTTCAAATCTTGAACGTGCCTATCCAGCAATTGCAATTGAAATACAAAATGCTTTGGGTATCAAAGGTTTTGCTTTTGATATGAATGTTGCATGTTCATCAGCAACTTTTGGAATTCAAACTATCTTCGACATGGTAAAGTCTGGAAGTATAAAGTCTGCTATCATGATTAATCCTGAAATTTGTACCGGACATTTAAATTTCAGAGATCGAGACTGTCATTTTATTTTTGGAGACGTTGCGACTGCAGTTATTTTAGAACGTCTTAATGAAGAAAATATTANAGAAAACTCCTATGAAATAATTGGTACGAGATTATTAACTAAGTTTTCAAACAATATAAGAAATAATTATGGCTTTTTAAATAATTCATCGCCTGATGGCGTTGGTCAGTCAGACAAATTATTTCATCAAAATGGACGAAAAGTATTTAAGGAAGTTGTTCCAGAAGTTTCTAACTTGATTAAATCTCATTTAGAAGAAAATAACNTATCGGCCAATGATCTCAAAGGCATGTATCTTCATCAAGCCAACGAGAATATGAATGTTTTAATTTCAAAGTATGTATTGGGAAAAGATGCCCCAAAAGANTTAGCACCTGTAGTTTTGGATGAATATGCAAATACAAGTTCAGCTGGTTCAATTATTGCCTTTCATAAATACAATAAATCATTAAATAAAAATGATTTAGCAATTATATGTTCATTTGGAGCTGGTTATTCAGTTGGAAATGTAATTGTAAAAAAGATAGCTTAAAAATTTGGCTCTTTAGAAAATAATCTTCTCACCATTGGTTCAAAATGATCTAACGGGAAGGATTCATAATTAGGATCAAAAGATTTTTGATCCCACTTTTCACAAAAGTCAACCGCATCTTGATAGTATGGGTGATCCTTAAATTTATCTCGTGAATTTCTATCTTTACCTAAATGATGAGCATAATAATATTCTTGAAAAAGCCCATGATGCAACATAATCCAATGAACCTTTTCAGAAACATACGGNCTTAAAACAGCNGCTATGAGCTGACTGTGATTGTANGGAGCAAGACTGTCTCCNATATCATGCAACAATGTAGCAACAATCATTTCTTCATCTGCCCCATCTTTTTCAGCTCTGGTTGCTGATTGCAAAGAATGCTCAAGTCTTGTTACTTGGTACCCGTCCACTGAATTATCTAAGTTTTTTAATGATTCTAAAATTCGATCAGGAAGTTCATTTACATAGTTTTTTTCATATTCAGCCAAAAGTTCATAATCTTCTTTTGATCCTTTTTTCATTTCGGTAAACTTGACTGTCTTCATTCTACTTCCTTAGANAGGAGTTTATATTTACTTTCGGCAGAGTCATGGTCAATATACAGCCCTTGAAGCCACCGACTTCCTTCAGATGTATTGTAGCTTCGTCTTCCATGTAAAGTTCTGTAATTATTCATAATTAATAAGTTACCAGGCTCTAAATGAAATTGTAATATATATTTATCTGAATTGATCATTTGATGCATAACTCTTTTAGCAGCATAAAATTCTTCCAAAACCTTTGGCTCATCGTAAAATACAAAGTCTAATCTATTACTATATTTTATTTGTTTGAGTTCTCCTCTAGCACTTAATTTTATAATTTTTCCAGTTTTTTCTAAAATAGCATCATTATCTTCAAATTTATAATTTATTAGAGTATTTACTAGGATATTAAAAGCTTGTGGATTTTCTTTTTTTAGATCCTCTGCAACTTTGAAACCATCAACAACTGTGGAATCTCCACCTTTGCAACTGTTTTCAATACAAAATAAAAATTGAATTGATGGTACTGGTTTTCTGTAGGGATTATCAGTATGCGATTCTAATTCGATGGATGTATAAGCTAAGTCATTAGGTTGTTTTTGTGACCTCACATTAAATAGCTTTCCAAAATTAGTTTCTCGAATAAACCCAATTTTTTCAGCAAATTTTATAACTTCTCCATCCTTAGCTGGCAAATCTTCGACTACAACGTAGCCATACTGATGATAAAATTTTAAAATTTCAAACAATTGCTGACTTTCGTTTNCTCCATAGGCAAAACTAAATTTTTTTAACTCAGCATCATTTTTATTCCAATAAATCTTTGGCGGTAGGACATTTGATCTTGTAATTTCTGTTATTAACTTATCTAAACAATAAGTTGCACTATGGTTATCAGAAAATTCTACAAGCATTTTGTTNTCTGCTAGCAGCTGAGCATTCTTTATTTGCAAATCAGGTTTAATCTTTTCAGGATCATATAATCTTTGGAAAGAATTTTGATCAACTTCCCCTTTTTCAATTGATCGTTCCCGTATCCACAAGGGATGTATTTTAAAAATTTCCTCTTTATCAAATACTCTTAATTCTTTTGAGTCAAAATCTAGCTTCATATTTGAAAATATATGATTAATAGTCTAATTCTTCAATATTTTCATANTCTGCAAGACATTCTGGATTTGCAAGAGCCTCCATATTTTTAACTTTTTTACCGTTTATAATATCTCTTACAGTCAATTCAGCTATCTTACCGCTCCGAGTTCTTGGNATATCAGTAACTTGAATAATCTTTGCGGGCACATGTCTGATGGAGGTTGANTTTTTAATATTTTCCTTGATATTNGCAACTAATTTATCATTTAGATGACTTTTGGCTTTAAGGGTTATAAATAAAATAATTCTGACATCATCATTCCATTCTTGCCCAACCACAATCGATTCATTGATATCTTCTAGTTTTTCAACAGACCTATATATTTCTGCAGTACCAATTCTAATACCTCCAGGATTGAGAGTTGAGTCGGAGCGCCCAAAGATTATGAAACCCTTATTTGCTGTTTTGATTGCATAGTCACCTTGTGTCCAAATATTGGGAAATTTTGAAAAATATGATTTTATATATTTTTCTTTATTAACATCATCCCAGAACCCAATTGGCATTGAAGGAATTGCTGATTTGCAGACTAGTTCTCCTTTTTGCTGAGTACTAACCCCATCTTCATTAAATATATCTACATCAACTCCTAAACATTCACATTGAATTTCTCCTGAAAATACTGCGCCNGTTGGATCTCCTCCAACAAAACATGAAACAATATCNGTACCGCCACTGATATNGANGCTANATGTACNTNTTNNTTAATATTNNTATAAACATAATTAAANCTCTCACTAACTAGTGGTGATCCAGTGCTTAAAATTGTTTTTAATTTTGATAGTTTATATTTATTTGAAATTTGAATTTGGCTATTTCTTAGCGCATCAATAAACTTTGCACTTGTGCCAAAGCAAGTAATTTCCTCTTCTTCCGCCACTTTAAAAAGTGAGTCCTGATGTGGAAAAAAAGGAGACCCCTCATAAAGAACAACTGTTGCCTTAGAAGCAAGACCAGAAATAAGCCAATTCCACATCATCCATCCACAAGTAGTAAAATAGAAAAGCTTATCGTCTTCACAAATTTCACAGTGAAGTTGCTGTTCTTTTAAATGTTGGATTAATGGACCTCCGGTATTATGTACAATACATTTTGGTTTTCCAGTTGTACCGCTGGAATACAATATATACATTGGGTCATTAAACTGACATCTTTCAAAAGAGAGCTCACTCAATTCTCTATTGTTTTCTTCAAAAAAATTTAATTTTTCATCGATGAAACTTTTGTCTTTTTGAGAATAATCAATGCATATAGATACTTCCAATGTATTAAGCTTACTCTCAACATTTTTTATTTTTTCTAAAATTTTAAATTTCTTTCCTCCATACATATAGCTGCTGGAATAAAATAAAATTTTGGGCTCTATTTGACTAAACCTATCTAATATAGCCTGTTCACCAAAATCTGGTGAACAAGAAGACCATACCGCACCAATTGAATTTACTGCAAGAAATGAAATCAATGTTTCCGCATTATTAGTTACAATGCCTACAACTCTATCACCTTTTTTAACACCGATAGATCTCAAATATTTTGCGACTAAATTTACTTTATGAATAACTTCTTCTTTGCTGTAATATTTTTTAAATCCAATTTCATTTACATAGAGTATAGGAATAGAATTTAAATTATTAATGATATTTTCACTATAGCTAAGCTTTAAGTTTGGAAAAAATTTCTTGTCATAAATATTTTCACTTTCACTAATAGCAGGGTTTTCATTGCCGCTATAGTTTATATCTAAATAACTCAAAAGACTCGTCCAGAATAAATTAGGCTTTGCTATACTCCAGTTGAATAAGGAGTCATATTCATAATCAAAATTTATTGAGTAACTTTTTTTGAGATAAGAATGGTATTTGACTAAGTTCGATTGTTTTCGTCTTTTTTCGGAGGCTTGCCACAGTAATTTTTCCATAAATTTTACTGCTTTGAATTAAATTTTAAGCAATATGTAATGCTTTTGTTTCAAGATAATCTTCAAGCCCCATATCACCGCCTTCGCGGCCGTTTCCAGACTCTTTATAACCGCCAAAAGGAGAGCCGTAGTTATAACCGCCTCCGTTTACATGTACACCGCCAGCTCTAAGTTGTCTTGAAACTCTTTCTGCCCTTTCAGTGTCGCCTGTTTGTAAATATGCGGCAAGTCCGTAAGGNGTGTCATTAGCTATTTCAATAGCTTCTTTTTCATCTTCAAATGGAATTATTACNAGTACGGGGCCAAAAATCTCTTCTTGAGCTACTCGCATGCTGTTATTAACATTTATGAATATAGTTGGTTTAGTAAACCAACCTTTTTCTAACCCCTCAGGTTTNCCCAGTCCACCAACAAGCAGTTCGGCNCCTTCATCTATTCCTACCTGAATCATNTTTTGAACTCTATCAAATTGGATTTTATCAAATAAAGGTCCTAGATGATCTCCATCCTCTTGTGGGTCTCCAACTTTTATTTCTTCAGCCGCCTTTTTTGCAATTGTAACGACTTCATCGTAGCATTTTTTTTCAACCAGTAATCTGGTAGGAGCGTCACATGATTGGCCAGTGTTAAACATACATTCATTTACAGATGCGGTGACTTTTTCCTCAAGATCACAATCAGCAAAAACTAAATTTGGTGACTTGCCTCCAAGCTCAAGTGTAACTTTTTTGACAGTTTCAGCAGACTCTATTGTAACCGACTTTCCGCCTCTTTTAGAGCCGGTAAACGACATCATCTCAATATCTGGATGTCTTGACATGGCTATGCCCACACCCTCGCCATCACCATGAACTAAATTGAAAACACCTGCAGGGACACCAGCTTTATCTAGTATTTCGGCATAAACCATTGCTGATAATGGCGTATGTTCTGATGGTTTTAAAATACAAGTACANCCGGTTGCAATGACTGGCAAAACTTTTAATGTGATTTGGTTTATTGGCCAATTCCATGGAGTGATTAGACCACATACTCCAATTGGTTCTTTTAATAAAATATCTGTATTGGATAACTCAATTTTTTCTTCATGTTTTTCTAATGCACTAATAAAACCATCCAAATGACCTATAGCTGCATCAGCTTGGGCTTCACGTGACATTTTTCTTGGTGCACCCATCTCCATTGTCATAGCATCAGCTAAGTCATCAAATCTTTCTTCTGAAATTTTTCGTATATTTTTCAAAATATTCATTCTCTCTTCTTTAGAAGTTTTTGAAAAACTCATAAATGCATTTTTAGCGGCTTTTACTGCGATATTTACATCTTCTTCATTACCTAATATGACTTCACCGATAACTTCCTCTGTGGCTGGATTTACGACAGGCATTTTTTTACTAGATTGTGGCGCTACCCATTGACCATCAATATAAAATTTTTGTAGATTTTGCATTTCAGATGATGATTACATACTATAGTATGGTAATTGTAAATTAATTTTTTTTCACTAGTAAAGGAAATATGAACAGAGACGTCATTATTTCATGTGCNGTTACTGGATCAGGAGATACAGTCAACAAACATCCAAACATACCGGTGACGCCAGAGCAAATTGCTAATGCAGCAATTGAAGCAGCGTCAGCTGGAGCTGCTATAGCGCATATCCATGTCAGAGATTTAAATACAGGAAAGGGATCAAGAGACGATGAGCTTTATAAAGAGGTTGTGAGCCGCATAAAAGATAGCGGCACAAATGTCATAATAAATCTTACCAGTGGTATGGGCGGTGATATAGAAATTGGACCTGAGGATGATCTATTAAAGTTCGGACCTAATACTGATTTTGTTAATGCAATTGAAAGACTAAGTCACGTTGAAGAAATATTACCAGATATATGTTCCCTTGATTGTGGAACTCTTAATTTTGGTGATGGCAACATGATTTATGTTAGTACTCCTGAACAATTAAGAATTGGTGCAAAAAGAATACAAGAATTAGGCGTAAAACCGGAGTTAGAAGTTTTTGATACAGGGCATATGTGGTTTGCAAATCAAATGTACGATGAGGGGTTGCTTGACAGCCCTCCTCTATTTCAAATTTGTCTTGGCATTCCCTATGGGGCACCAGCTAATACCGGTTCAATGAAAAACATGGTAGACATGCTACCATCGGGCAGTAACTGGGCAGCTTTTGGAATTGGGGTTCATCAAATGCCGATGGTTGCTCAAGCGGTTCTCTTGGGCGGCAATGTTAGAGTTGGTCTTGAAGACAACTTATATCTTGAAAAAGGTGTATATGCTTCAAATGGTCAACTTGTTGAAAAAGCGACGACAATAATTAATAATCTTGGTGCTAATGTGATGGGGCCAGATGAAGCCAGAAAAAAACTTGGGCTTAAAGTTTGAAACAAAATAAAGTCATCACTATTGTAGGTACTGGAGTAATTGGTGCAGGCTGGGCTGCAAGATTTCTAGCTAAAGGTTATACTGTAAAAGCATATGACCCAAATAGTGTTTCACGTGAGCAGCTAAAAATAAATGTTCGAACTGCTTTTAAAAGCTTAAAGAAAATTGGTTTGAATAGAAATGCCTCATTAAGAAATCTTAAGGTCTATTCAAAATTACCCAGTGCATTGAAGGATACAACTTTTGTTCAAGAGAATGCACCAGAAAACGAAAAGATTAAAAAAAATATACTCAAACAAATTGATAATTTAGTTGATAAGAGAGTTATAATCGCATCTAGTTCGTCAGGCTTATTACCATCAAAAATTCAATCGGCTTGTAAGTTTCCTGAGAGAGTTTTAATAGGTCATCCATTTAATCCTGTATACTTATTACCTCTAGTAGAGATTGTAGCTGGCAAGAAAACTAGTCATATAAGTGTTAAAAAATTAAAAAAATTATATGAACATATTGGAATGCGACCACTTATTGTTCAAAAAGAAATAGAAGGATATATTTCAGACAGACTACAAGAAGCGTTATGGCGTGAAGCCTTGCATATTATAAATGACGGGGTAGCATCAACGGATGAAGTTGATGATGCAATTGTTTATGGTCCTGGATTGAGATGGGCTTTTATGGGGGTTTGTCTAACGTTCCATTTAGCTGGCGGAGAAACTGGCATGAAACACATGCTGGAACAATTTGGTCCTGCACTGAAACTCCCTTGGACAAAATTGAAAGCGCCTGAATTAACCAACAAACTTAAAAAAGCAATGGTTTCAGGAACAAAAAAACAAGCAGGAAAATTCAATATTAAAGAACTAGAAAAACAAAGAGATTTGTTTTTGATTGAAATTATGAAAACTTTAAATAAGAATCAAAAAGGTAAGTTTCCGAATTGGGACAGAAAATATAATACATTTAAATAAGATATGAATGAGAATCCATCAATATCATCATTAAAAAAGAATGGTAAATCGATTCTAATTGATTGGAGTGATGGTGAGCAGAGTAAATTTAATTTTTTATGGTTAAGGGATAATTGTCCTTCAGAAGTTCACCCTACTGCAAGGGAGAGAACCTTTAACTTGCTAAATGTTTCGGAAAATATTCACCCAAAAGCGTTTACAATAAATGATAAAGGGCAGTTGGAGATTGAGTGGAGTGAAGGAAGCCATATAAGTCACTATGACGTCGAATGGCTTCGACATAACTGCTACACGATGAAAAGTAAGAAAAAATATAGTTCACCTTATTTTTTGTGGGATAATAGTATGCAATCAAATTTTGAAGATATTCAAATAGATTATCAAGAAATTATTAGTGGAGATGAAGGAATAAAAAAATGGCTTGAACAACTTCATTATAAAGGGATTTCAATCGTGAAGAATGCACCCACTGAAAAAGAGTCAGGTTTTGATGTTCTATCTAATATAAGTCATCATAGAGAAACTTTTTTTAAAACACCATTTGAAGTAATCGACATTCCTAATCCAAATAATTCAGCATATACAGCTGCAGCTCTAAGAAATCACATCGACTTACCATATTATGAAATTGCTCCTGGCTACCAGTTCCTTCATTGTTTAATAAACGATGCAACCGGTGGTGAATCAGTTGCGTTAGATGGATTTAGAGTTGCAAGCTATATGAAAGAAAATTTTACTGAATACTTCAAGATTCTTCTTGATACACCTGTAAAATTTGTAAATAGAGATTACACCGCAAACACAATTAGAGTAATGCATAAACCCATATTTACTCTAGATCACAACAATGATTTTAATGATATACGGTTTAGCGTTGCTTATATGGGAATAATGGATTGCAGTCCTGAAGTTATGGATAGCTTCTATGAAGCATATCGTAAACTTCTTTCATTGCTACATGACCCTATGTTTGAAATCAATTTCAGATTAGAAGCTGGAGA
>FUFK010719361.1_pt1 | contig 19508 bp, 13 predicted proteins | sample 1021851 | NCBI WGS metagenome assembly FUFK01 (sample SAMEA51879418, study PRJEB19060) | metagenome
ATAACGGGAGGAACTAATGCCGTACAAAAACAAAGCAGATCGTAAAAAACAAAAGAACCCACCTGTAGGTAGTAAAGAACATAAAGCGAGAATGGAACGTCAACGTGCTCGACGTAAAATAGATAAGACGGGCAAAGATGCTAACAGAGATGGCAGGGCTGATAAACGAGAAGGCAAGGACGTTAGCCACAAGAAAGCATTGAGTAGAGGTGGTAAAAACAAAGATGGTGTACGTATAGAAAGTAAGTCGGCAAACCGTAGCCGCAACTTGAAGAAGAAAAAGAAATGAAACCGTTTTGCTATAACGCAAAGATAATTAGGGTAGTAGATGGTGATACCATCGATGTGAACTTGGATTTGGGCTTTGACATATGGCACAAAACACGAGTAAGGCTTGCAGGAATTGACACACCTGAGTCACGCACACGTAACAAGGCAGAAAAAGTTTTAGGTAAAGCTGCTGCTATGAAACTCAGGTTGTTGTGCGGAGAGAAGATATTACTAGAGTCGTTAGGTAAGGGTAAGTATGGGCGAGTGCTAGGTATTCCTTACACGATAGATGGAAGAAATATTTGCGAGGTACTAATTAAAGAAGGCCATGCCGTGGAGTATTGGGGTGGTAAGAAACGCAAAGTGTGGGCGTAGACGGTGCTTAGATCCGTCTGTAAAAGGTATAGCTCCTCGTTCTCCAAGGGGTGTTTAATCTCATTTGGCTATACAAAATCTAGGAAGTCCGAGGGTTTTGTTTCCTTTTCCCAATATTCTCGACCTGATCCTATCGAGGGGCGAAGCAGGATCATACAGGTTATCTTCTATGCTATCTTCAGTTACTCCCCGGAGCTGCCACGTAAACCATTTGGTGATGTAAACACAATATGCAAATAATAGATGATAGAGCACTCGTTCTTAGAGTAAGAGACCCACACAAAGTAAGTGATGCTATTAGTCATAGCAAAGTATTACCAGACAATAAAGTAGTGGTCAGATGGGGGCTTGATGAATGTAGGATTTTGAGGGACATGAACATCAAAGCACCCTCTCCGATAGAAAAGAAATACAAATGGACAGGGCAATACGCACCGTTTGAACACCAGAAAACCACCGCTGCATTTTTAACACTTCGTAAAAAAGCCTTTTGTTTTAATGAGCAGGGGACAGGTAAGACTGCCTCTGCTATCTGGGCATCTGATTATTTATTATCTCAAGGCATAATTAATCGTGTGCTTATTGTATGCCCACTGTCTATTATGGATTCTGCTTGGCGGGATGACTTATTCAAATTCGCTATGCATAGAACTGTAGACATAGCGTATGGTTCTGCTAAGAAGCGTAAAGAAATAGTAGCCAACGATGCGGAGTACATAATCACTAACTACGATGGGTTAGCGATACTTGAAAAAGATTTACAGGATAGAGATTTAATAATTGTAGACGAAGCAACGCATTACAAAAATGCTCGTACAGATCGTTGGAAAGTTCTTAACAGAATGGTCAAACCTGATACGTGGGTGTGGATGATGACAGGCACACCTGCTGCACAGAGTCCTTTGGATGCATACGGTTTAGCTAAAATAATAAACCCCAACAGTGTTCCTAGATTTTACGGTTCGTTTAGAGATCAGGTAATGATAAGGGTAAGCCAGTTCAAGTGGATGCCAAAACCAGATTCATCGACTATTGTTTACAATGCGTTACAACCTGCGATACGTTTTACCAAAGATGAGTGTCTTGATCTACCTCCTATGGTATACACAAAACGAGAAGTAGAACTGACACGACAGCAGAAAAAATATTATAAAGAACTGAAAAGCAAGATGGTCATGCAAGCCGCAGGTGAGCAGATAACAGCGGTCAATGCAGCAGTCAACATGAACAAACTCTTACAGATATCAAGTGGTGCTGTGTATACAGACGAAGGAGATGCTTTAGAGTTTGATATATCGCACCGCTATAAAGTATTGCGTGAGGTCATAGACGAATCAAGTAAAAAGGTGCTTGTGTTTGTGCCGTTTAAACATGCTATAGATTTGATTACTGATAAATTAAACAAGGATGGCATCCGCACAGACTACATACGTGGAGATGTATCTGCTGCAAAACGAACCGATATATTTAAACGCTTTCAAACACAAGACGATTTACGTGTGCTTGTCATACAACCACAAGCAGCAGCACACGGTGTAACACTTACAGCAGCTAATACAGTTGTATGGTGGGGACCGACCAGTAGTTTAGAAACGTATGCTCAAGCCAACGCCCGTGTACACAGGTCAGGTCAAGATCACAAATGCACAGTTGTGCAACTCCAAGGGTCAGGCATAGAGAAACGTGTGTATAAATTACTGGACAGTAGGATAGACGTTCACACACAAATTATCAGTTTATATCAAGAAATACTTGATTAAGTAATCAAATATCATTATTCTATACCCTTTATCACCAAACGGAGAATGTCTGTGGCATTGACACCAGAAAAATTAGTTGAGACTTACTTGAAGATAAAAGATCGTAGGTCTGAACTATCTGCCAAATATAAGGAAGAGGACTCTGCTCTTACGAATCAACTTGATAAGGTCAAACAAGCGTTGCTTGATTACTGTGCAGAACAAAATGTTGAAAGTGTACGTACTTCAGCAGGTTTATTCTACAGATCAACCAAGACAAGGTATTGGACATCTGATTGGTCGTCCATGTATGAATTTATCATGGAGAATCAAGTGCCAGAGTTTTTTGACAAACGTCTCAACCAAAGCAATGTTAGACAGTTTTTGGAAGAGAATCCCGACCTTGTGCCGAAGGGTCTTAACGTAGACAGCGAATATGCTATCGCAGTGAGGAAGAAATGACAGAGAAATATGTTTCTATATCGGAACTGGCAGACCATTTAGCAGTATCTATTCCTACGATACGTTCTTGGATGAGCAATAAAACTCTACCCAGTGAATGTTATTTAAAGATTGCTAAGACATACAGATTTAAAATATCTGAGGTCGAAGCATCTTTTAAGAAGTCGGAAAAGAAAGAAGCACCGATTGAGTTTAGTGATGAAATGGTAGACTTGGATTTCTAAGTGTGCGTCGAATCAGTATACGCAATAAAAAATTCTCCATCGTGGGACACGGGCAACGGACTACGATGGATGCAAACTTCAAGGACATTGTTGTGGTGGATATGGCTAATGTGTCGAGAGTCTATTACGAGGGCGAGTATGAGCAGAATATTCAGAAAGCACCTACGTGTTGGTCTGTCGATAACCAGCGTCCCGCAGAAGGTGTCCTTGAAGAAAACAAACAAGCAAACCGCTGTTTAGACTGTACGCACAACATACGTGGGTCAGGACAGAATCGTGGTAGAGCTTGCAAGTTTATACAGAATATAGCTGTTGCTTTTGAAGGACAGTTCGATACTATGTATAGACTAAAACTCCCTGCTACGTCCATATACGGAAAAGCAAAAGGGGGTCATCTACCGATGCAAGAGTACATGAAGTTCTTGTCTAGCAGAGGTAGCGAGATATCGTCCGTTCTAACAAGAATGTACTTTGACTCAAGCAGTAATGTACCAAAACTTTTCTTCAAGCCAATGCGATCATTGACGGGTGAGGAGTTGTCTACGGTGAGTGAAATGCAAAACCATGTAGACACACATATGGCAATCAGTTTTATTGTCATACCAAACTCTCCCTTTGATGTCACTGAAGGCTTTGAACTAAACGCAACGTAAGAAGGAAAAACTTATGTATATATTGAAGCAAGTAGAAGTGTTGTACCCCAAAGTTGACCGTCCTTATAGATTTGATAGCAGTGCAGGTGAACGAGGTAGAAGTGTGCCTTGTGACCCCACTGATGACGGTGCAGTATATGAGGTACAGTTTTTGATGGACAAAGATCAAGCAAAAGATCTGTGGACTGAAATGTCAAAAGTCTATCAAGAGAAAAAGCAGAAGGGATGGCCCGCAAAAGTACCGCAACCTCAAAAGTCAGAGGATGATAAATTTATTGGTAAGTGTAGACAGACCGCTGCTTATGACGGTAATCCTGTTACACCTCCTAAAATTTTCGATTCTAAGAACAAGGAATTTCCAGAAGGATTTCAGTTAGGGTCTGGTAGTGTTGCTAATATAGCGGTGACGTTTCACCCACATGGGATGACTGGCGGTGTAAGATTGAGACCAGTTGCTATACAAGTGGTGGAGCTTAAAACACCAGAGGCACGTTCACCATTTGAGGCTACTGATGGTTATAGTCTTGATGGAGGTGAAGCGGTAACAGCAGATATCTTTGATTCGGTTGAAGAGGAAGAACCAACACCAGAACCAAAGAAGGCAGTGAAGAAAAAGGCTAGTAAGCCTACTGATGACGATACAGACATATCTGATATTGTTGATGAGTGGGATGACTAACAGCCAAACAAACCAAGTAGCTAGGAATACCGAAAAGGGTGCTTATGCACCCCTGCTACCCTGCCTTGGAATAAATAATGGATACACAAGAATTTTTAGAAAAGGTCGTGTCAGATGAAGGGTTGTATTGCACGTTTGCATACAACACGCAAAGTAGAAAAAGAGTACAAAAGTTTCACTCCACGTTCGCAGAACTTATACAGGAATCTCAGGATTTAGACGAGAAAGGTTACGACTCTTATTTTGCTCTTAGCACATTTAAAGAAAGCGACTCACGTAAGGTTACGAACACACACAAACTTAAATCTTTNTTTTTGGATTTAGATTGCGGTGAGGGTAAAGATTATCCCAATCAATCGGAAGCTATAAAAGATTTAAAAAGATTTTGTAAGACGTGTCAATTCCCTGCACCAATCATCGTCAATTCCGGCAGGGGTATACATGCTTATTGGGCATTGTCTGAACATGTTGTATATGAAGATTGGTCTCCGGTAGCAGAGCGACTAAAAAAACTTTGTGCTACACACGATCTTAAAGCAGATGCTGCTGTTACATCTGACGGAGCTAGAGTGCTTCGTTTACCTAACACGCATAACCACAAGACAGATCCACCAACTCCAGTTAAATGTTTGAGAGGCAGAGGGCTGATAGACTTTGAAGCCTTCGCTACTTTGGTGGGAGATGAACCCATAGGTGAACCATCTAAGATGGAGGACTTTGGCGTTTTAGCACAACGTCTGTTAAGTAACAAAGAAAGCTATTTTAAGGACGTGCTCAAGAAATGCGCTCAGATGAAACACGTATGGCAGAATCCAGAGGATGTGAGTGAACCGTTATGGTTTGATGCAATCTCCATAGTCAAACACTGTGTAGACGGGGGTAGGGATGGAGCACACAAATTATCAAGTAAGTATTCTGCATACGATCCAGAAGAGACAGATAATAAATACGATACAACAAAGTACGTGCATAAATGTGAAACTATAAACGAGCACCGTACTGGAGTGTGTGGTGACTGCCCACACTGGAGTAAGAAGTCTTCGCCCATAACATTGGGTATACGTATAAAAGAAGGTAACGCACCCAACATACCTAAATACCCCCCACCTTATTTTAGAGGGGCAAACGGTGGTGTTTACATAAGAACTAAAGACAAAGACGGAGAGACAGAAGAGAGACAGATATACCCTTATGATCTTTATGTAACTAAACGCATAGAAGATCCTGATGAGGGAGAGAGCGTGGTTATGCGGTTGCATTTACCAAAAGACCCAATGCGTGAATTTACAATACCTTTGACTGTTGTTACTTCACCACAAGAATTTCGTAAAGGGATGACTAAACACGGTGTTGCCGTAGCGAGGATGGATGACATAATGCACTACACAATTAAATGGATAAACGAATTACAGGCTACTACAGAAACACAAGATGCTCACACACAGTTTGGATGGGTGGGTGAGGAGTTTGAATCATTCATAGTAGGCGACAAGCAGATATTCGGGGATAGGATAGAGGATAACCCTCCCTCAAAGGCTACTAAGAATTTGTTCTATGCTTTTGAACCTAAAGGCACTTTGGAAGAATGGACAGAGACTGCCAACTTCTACAACCGCAAAGGGTTTGAGTTACATCAGTATATAGTAGCTACATCTTTTGGTTCTCCTCTCATGGCTCTCACTCCTGTAGCTTGTGGCAGCTTGCATTTACACAGTCAGGAATCTGGTCTTGGTAAGACAACCGCTAAACACGTAGCAATGGGGGCATGGGGTAAACCAGAAGAACTGGTGCTTGATAGAGTGGACACCGACTCTAGCTTGATGTTACGTGGTGAGATATACCATAACTTACCATTCTATGTTGATGAACTGACCAACGCAGACCCCAAGGAGCTATCTGACTTTGTTTACCAACTGTCGAGTGGTAGACAGAGAAACCGTATGACAGGAGGCGCGAACTTAGAAAGAAGCAGGGGNGAACCGTGGGCTTTGATTTCTGTTACGTCAGGTAACAAAAGCGTACTAGAATGTATATCCACTGTGAAAGATGCACCAGAAGCAGAAGCACAGAGAATGATGGAGTGCCGACCCATTAAATTATTTGACAATACTTTGAGTAAGGCATTGACCGATAAACATCAGACCAAAGCAAAAAGTATTTACGGTCATGCAGGACCAATATACATACAGTGGGTAATCAACAACATAGACGAAACTAGACGTATACTGCTGACGATACAAAAGAAGATAGACGAGAAAGCTGATTTAAAACCTGAGAACAGATTCTGGTCGTGGAAAGTGGCATGTACTTTAGCAGGTGCTCTGATAGCTACAAAACTTGGTTTGATAGATTACTCTAGCAAACGATTGGCTGCATTCGCGTTAGAACTTATAGAAGAGAACAAAAGGAACATTGAAGATATGGCAATATCTGTACAGGATGTAGTAACTGCTTACATATACGAGAACTGGGGCAACATACTAAGGATAAAAAGCACTGCTGATCTACGAGCTAGTGATGAGTTGGTTATACCAGAGACAGATCCCAAGATACGAATAGTAGGACGTTACGAACCAGACACTGAACTAATATACCTGCTGCCCAAGCACCTCAAGGCTTCTTGTTTGAAACAATCAATAAACTGGGGGTCTTTCGTTAAGGATCTAAAAGAGAAGATGGGTGCTAAATCCACGACTATTCGGCTGAGTAAAGGGGTATCTTTGGACTTAGGTGTGTCGAGAGTGTTACGTATAAACTGTAGTGGTATGAATTTAATAGAGCCAAAAGATGTTGATGTTGGATGATTTAGATCCAGACGGTATAAAAATAATAGTTGACTGGAATAGTATGGTAATAAACGCTTCTGTTTTTATACCTTGCATTAACACAAAGAAAACTATTGCAGAGTGTAAACGCATATTTGAATTGAAAAGTTGGGGTATAGAAACTAGAATATTAATCGAGGATTGTAAATTAGGAGTTCGTATTTGGAGAACTTACTAACCTCATATTTTATCCCCCTCTCTTTAGCCCCCTATTAATAGGGGGTTTTTTTAATCTAAAAAGTCATAGAACTTATCGCCATAACGATTTCTTTCTGTTTCTAAAACTTTTGCCATCAAAGGGTTAATTACTACACCATCTACCATACTTTTTGTTGTACGCACGTTTGCTTCATATGATCTTTTACGTACCTCACGAGTTATTCTTGCAGAGGGATGTTTTTTATTAAATGCTCTTATTTCTGCTAATATTTTTCGTTGTTCAGGTCTATCTTTAAATCTACGTGCTGCGTACAATTTTGACAACAATTTAGTTCGTTCTTTAGAAACAGCCTTACTTATCCTAGATTTTATATCAGATGCTTCCTGTGTAGCAGTGTATGCAGCAGGTAAGAATCCCATAGTGCCAGCAAATACATCTCCTGATGTTAAATCACTGTATATTGGATCACCACGTCTAGTCGCAAACCCATCTTCTTTAGCTAATCTGTGTAAATATTTATAAATATTAGACAACCCTGTGGGAAGTAAACCTTCTATACCGCGTTCTATGTTACCTTCATTTAAATCTTTTACTGCACGGGGTATTCTATCAAGCCCTATGTTTACAGCAGGTCCAGCAAATTGTTGAAAGATAAATTCTTCTGGAGACTGATTATGATAATACCTGTTCTCTTGAAATAACAAAGTATTAAGTCTAACTCTTTGAGAGTAATCTACACCTAACATTTCTATAAGCGGTCCTTTATACCACGTTTCTGTAAGATAATTACGGACTACCGTATCAAAATCTGGTTCATCATCTTCTGCAAACATTAGGTCATACATTAATGCAACTGCACCATACAAAGGAGCACCTTGCACTCCAGCTAATAGAGTAGAGGCTCCAACCGCTGCTATCGCTTGGTTAGCCGCTATAGCAATGTTACGTCTTCTTTCTGCTTTTTCTTTTTTAGTTGCAGGAGATTGTTCTATATATTGTATGGCAGCACCGACAGATTGTTTTAATACTTTAAACATTGAATAGTGCATACCTAAACCGTAGTTCTTGTACATAAACATAGTGCGTCCCACGCCTTGTTGGGCCACTCTTGCACCTGTTTCTACTACTGCTCCACCGTTGTATTCTGTAGTCAAATACATCGCTTTGTCGGCAGCTTCTACTTTTTGTTCTGTAGTTGCTTTTTCAGGTTTACCATTGGTTAATTTGTTTAATTCTAATTCGTATGAAGCAAGCAAAGATACTTGACGATTAAATCTTTCTCCTTGGTTAAACATTATTGCACTTAAAGCAGAAACTGTATTTAGTCCTCCGTCTAAATGCTCTAAAAAATTTGCAGGAGTTTTTTCTTTACGTCTTGTTTTTTGAAAACCAAAACGCTCCAATATTGGTATTGCGGTGCCTTCATCTATACCTACAGCATCTGATAAGAATGATTTTGTAAAATAAGATCTTTCAGAAGCTCTTTTAATTAACACATCAAGATCTTTATATTTTTCTTTTATTTCATTTGGCAAATCTTCTTTTAAGGTATAGTTAAAATCACCTGTAGGCACTTCAACTGTCTTGCCATTTATGTCTGTCTCTGTTATCACTTCAGGGGTTATTTCAAAATAAGAGTCAATGGAATTGCCAGCACTGGTAACCAATGCTTTTGCTTTTAACATAGCAGTCCCTGCTTTTACGTGTCCGTATTGTCCTCCTAACATAGGGCCAACATACATGGGTAGTTGACTTAAATTAACTAACATCGAAGATGGATTAAAACCTATAGTGTAAATAAAAGCTCCTTGATTAAGTCTTTTGAAGAAACCTTCAAAATCACTTGAAGAGCCGATACGAGCAAACTCAGCCCTACGCATTAATTCTTTACCAACACCAACCGCTGTTTTGTTATTTCTAAATTCGTTTGTTTTTTCTTTTATAGCATCTTCTAACTCAAATATTTCTCTGTTTGTTTTTAATCGTTGCACCTGCCTACCTATATCAAAAGCCTTGGTGCGTAACGCTAATATAGAATCTTGTTCATGCCCCGCATAACCTGCTCTGCTTTGCAATGATTTAGCATAAGCAGTTTCTGGTAATACTTTAATGTAGTTATTTATTATTTCATTTATAACTTTATCGCTTACGTTGTTTTTCTTTAGCTCTCCTATTAAGTTAACCATGTAAGAAGAAGGAGGAGCGTTAGAAAAACTATCTTGTGTCAAATCACCGTCTGTCTTTGCTATAGTGCCTTTGACTGCTAAATTTTTAGCAATTATTTCTTTCTCTTTTGCGTCACGTAGTTTTGCACTTTCAAACATTTCTACTACATAACTGTCTTTAAGCTCTTTTACTGCTCCCTCACCACGCGGTCCTAGACCAGTAGGGGTATAGGAAAGTTTGTATTTACCTTCTCGTATTAGAGGAAAATATACTTTTAATCTTTTTTTATTAAACAAGTCGTTAAATATAGTTTTCTTTAACTTTTGCGCTGTTTCATCTCCTACTAGCTCTATATTTCTACCTGTAACTACTTTCTCAAGTTGTAAAAACTGTTTGTAGTATATATCTTGTATTTCTTTGTATATGTTTTTTCCTTGCTCACTAATATTTTTCCAATCATTATTTAATTGTTTCCATACATCTATTCTAGTGAGTAATTGTTCTTCAGTTAATTCGGGGTAATTTTCTTTGGTGTACTCAGCTTCTGCTTCTTTCAAAGTTTCTATGGTAGGATCTACTTGGTATATAGTGGCACCGTATTCGCGGTTATAGATAAGTTTGTCAAGTTTATCCATTGTTTCTTTATTTTCAGGGCTTTTATTAACCCAGTCTATAATTTTACCGACTTGAATGGATATGGCTTTATCAGAATTTTCCATTCTGCCACGAAGTTTTTGGAAGGTGATGTGTAATCTATTACCTAACGAACCAAACCCAGCATTTTCTGCAACATCACCTAGAGATTGTGATTGAAGCAACCCTAATAACTGTCCTTGTTTTACTCCTACAGTTAAATCCCGTAAAGCTCCATAAAAATCAGAAGCCCATTTTCGTCTAAATTTTGGTGTGGGGGGAGCAAAGGATCTTTGTATGTCGCCTAAATTTTTAAAGACTTGGCGTACCCCATCTTGTGTAGACAGGTTATAAGTTGTACCGCTACCGCGAGTATTTGGGTTACTAGACAAAAAAGATATAATTTCAGCGTCTACTCTATCTAAGGCAGAATCCATAGGACGAGTGCCCATACCTGCTAAGTTACGTATTAAGTTAACGATTGATCTGAACAGTCTATTCAAAGCACTTAAAGAGTCACCGTTAGGATTCATACCCGCTAATTTTTGTTGGAATTTAGCGTTACTGAGAGCTTCAGATACAAATTCTTTTACATTCTTCCTACCGTAAGCTGTGCCAAGATTACCTTCTACCTGCTCAAACAATTTGGTTAGACGTTTAGTCATTGGATGACTCTTATTGTTTAGCGTCGAGTCTACAACTGCATGAGTAGCTTCATGTAACAAAGTATGCACATACAAAGCTGGCGTATCTGTACCTATAAATATTTTATTGTTTCTTACAAAAGAAGATTCAGACCCTATGAGTTCTATTTTAGTGTCACCCACAGCTTCAGATAGTATATTAGCTAATTGTTTAACTCGTTTTTGTTTTGACTCTTTACCTAATTGTGCTAATGCACCTTTTAGATCGCCATCTTGAAGTCGTTTTACAACAGTATCAGATAATTCTCCGTCTAATGTTTCTATATATTCTTTAGGTAATAAGGACTGTTCGTAAGGTTTACCAGCATATTCTAATTGAATTATTTTACCTTCAAAGTTTTTTATATCTTTAGCTAATTGAGTTCTTTGTTTTGCACGATCTCCAAATGCCACACCCATTCTGTAAGACTGTAATAAATCTTTTACATCTCGTTGAGCTTTTGCTGTTTCAATTTGAGCCTGTATTTGTTCTTTGGTAAGAGCATAGCCTTCAGGATCAGATTGTTGTTCTGCTATTTCTTCTGCTACTTTAGCAGCGTTTACATCAACGTCTACACTAGCTTGTAATTGTCTTTTACCTGCTATTTCTTCTGCTGCTTTTTTAAATGCGCTTCCCTTCTTTCTTCCCTTTCCTTTCTTTCCTTTTTTACCTGTATCTGTAGTTACTTGTACTCCTGTAACACCTTTTGCTTCTAAAGCTGCTTGCGCTCGTTTAGCTTTTAAATCTGTTCTTCTTCTTTCTTGATCTCTATCTTGTTGCTCAAGAGTTTTCCTTTTATCTGCGGGAGTTAATTGACTGTAAATTTCTTCTATTTTTTGTTGCCTAGCTTTTTGTTTTTCTATTTGGGTTACATAATTAAATATTTGTTTTTGAGTGCCTTTGTTGTAGTCAAGCGTACTGTTTATCCAATTTAACGTACCCGCAACATTTTGTTTTGCTAGTTGTTTATCAGTTCGGAGTTCACCTTCTTTCGTTAGAAACTGAGCACCTCCAGTTCCGGTCAATAAATTTTGTTCTACTTTTTGTAATATGGCATCTCTAGGTTCTTGTATTTCAGTTTTTTTAATGTTTTGAAAACTAGGAGTATCGTCAGCTATCTCAAAAGCTAGGCTGTAAAGAGCATCTTCAGGACGTGCAAACTTATTAAAATAGTTATAGGCTTTTCTAGCATTTTTATCGTCTACATTACCGTCTGTAGCAAGAAGATCGTTTATTATTTGCACATCTTCTTCTGCTACTAAATTAGCACCTCTATCATTTTTACTGTAATCTTTTGGTATGGTATAACTGTATATTATTTTCCCTGTGCCTCTTCTAACTTGCTCCTCACCGTTTTCATCAATAAATGTTTCGTCCCTATCTATATTAGCTTCAAATGCTTTTTGTATATTTTCAAGTTCTTCATCTGCTAACTTAGCTTCTTGTTCAGAAAACCCTGCTTTAGTAACAGCTTCTCTTGCGTCTACATCTGTAGCTGGGCGTAGCCCCAATGCAGCTTTAAGTGCATCACCTGTTTCTGTGCTAAAACTAGCAAACTTACCTGCTAATGGACTTCGCTTTCCTGTTTTTCCTGCATCAGTAGTTCCAACACCTTCTCCATCAGCACCCACTCTTGCACCGTCAGTTCTTGTAGTTGTAGTGGCATCCTGTCTAGTTTGGCCTGATGTATCATCTGGAACGCCAGTTCTAACTCTTGTTTTGTCACTTCTTGTAGCATCAGCAGCAGCCTCCTGTTCTTTACGCTTTGTCTCTTTTTCTTCTTGAAGAAGTTTTAGTTCTTCTAATTCTGCGTCTCCTTCAGCTAGTTTTTCTTCGCGTTCTATAATCGGTAGTCTGGCTTTACGCATTATCTCTAAAGAGTCGTCTAATCCAGCTTCTTTAAATGCTGTTAATTCATCTCTTTTGGCAGCGTCGAGCCTTTTACCTCGTTCTTCTCGTGTTTCTGTTGTAGGTCTTTCTTGTTCACTTACTTCTAATGCAGCGGCTCTATCTGCGGCTGTTATTTCTTCTTCGCCTAAAGCAGCTACTTCATCAGTATCAGGGTCAGGAGTATCCTCTTTAACTAAACCTGCACGTCTTCTACCGCCTAAGAATAAATCAAGTATTGCACCTGCTGCGGCTCCGTAAGTACCAGCTTCTGCTACTCCACCAAAAGTTTCAGTAAGTTTGTTATATTCTTGCTCAGTTAAGTTCTGTGCTATTTCTGTTGCGGCTTCTTGTAAACCTTCTGCTCCAGCAGTAATAGCTATATTTTTAAGTCTATTACCTATACCAGTAGCTTTAGCTGGTCCTAATATATCTACAAGTTTTCTTAGACCTACCACATTGCCAACAGACTTAAATACACGTCCTACTGGCAATGCTTCTAAAGCACCCGCAGCATTTACTTTTAAAGAGTTTACCGCAGTATTTCTTTCTTCTTCAGTGGCACCCGCAGCCCTTGCTCTTTCACTAGCTTCACCTCTTGCAGTGCCAATACCTAGCCCTAAAGCTGTTCCTGTGCCAATTGCACCTACAACGGGAGCACTAGCTCCTGCTACAGTACCTAAAATTCCTGCTCCTGCTGCTGCTGCACCAAAACCTAATACAGAACCAATTGCTTGGCTTAGTTTAAAAGCAACAGTATCTTCATCAGCCCCTTTCAGGGAATCAAAATCAAGGGATTCTTGTATGTATTCGCGGGCTTTTAGTTCGTCTTCTTCTTCAAGGGGAGTTATGGCTCCTAGTCCGGCAGATTCAAAAGTTCCAACAAAACCTGAACCTAAACCTTTTCCTACTGTAGATAGAAAACCATCTTCTTCTTTACCTGCTAGTCCTCTTGCAGCAACAAGTCTAGCTTTTCTACGTTCTTCTTCACGGGTTTTTTGAAGAGCTTTTAATTTATCTTCTTCACGTAATCTACGTAGTTCATTTTGAACCACTGGAGAAGTAGGTTCAATATTGTCAGGTATGCCTTGTATTTTATACCCATCATCGCTAGTAAGAGTATATGCCATAGCATTACTTATCTAACAATTTGTTTTCTAAGTCAGTTATTAAATTGGTATCTTTGTCAATAAGATCTAACATAGCTTCCATGACTCCGTAGCTACTAAACAAGTTTTTAGCGTCAGTAGGAGAAAATCCTTGAGCTTTGAGTGCTTCCAAAACTCCTTTTCTTAGTTCTGTTTCGTTAGGTGTCCTACCCAAATTATTTTCAAGTTTATCTTGTGTTTCTTTAACTATATCTACAACCTGCCTTGCTTGAGGATATTCCCCTAGTATTATTTCTTGTAATTCTTGACGGGCTTCTTCTTTTAATTTTACCAACTCTAAAAATTTCTGATCTCCAGCTTGATCTTCAAGAATTTCATTTCTACGTTCTTCTATTGTTAATTGAATTCCCTTTACTTTAGCTTGTATGGTGTCTTTTTCTTTTTCGTATAGTAATTTTGCTCTATCGTTTACATCTTTTATTTCATTAGCATCTATGTCTGCTAGTATAGCCATAGAAGCTGTTTGGTCTTTAATAAGAGTGTCGTATACTTTATTACCAGCTTCTATGCCCACTCCGGCTAACGCAACATCAGAAGCAATTGCTTCTTTACGTTTATTAAATACATTGTCTAATTGATTGCCTTCAAACTCTTGTTGTTGTCGTCTAGCTAAATTAAGCCCCATAGAAGCTCCACCTATACCACTCCTAGAACGACCCACTAACATGGCGCGTAACTCTTCATCCCTAATTTTTTCAGGGTCGAGTTGCCGTCTACGGAAATCTTCTATATTCCGTATATCTTCAGCTAATGCAGCCTTACTTTCATCTCGTTCAAGTAAATCAAGCACCCGTTTTTCTTCACTTAATTTTTGTTGTGTAATTTTTGGGTCAACTTCGCCTTTAGTTTTACCTAAAAGGGCTTCTGATATACCTTGCATTTCTGCACTTTTAGTTCTTCTTTCAGGTTCTGCTAAAGTTTTTAATCCTTGTTGTTCTTTTATTAAATCTTGCATCATATCGGATGCAGATTTAGGATCGGGGGTTATTGTAAATCCTTTAGAACCAGAACCAGAACCAGAACCAGAACCAACAGCAGGAGGCATAATTCCCGGCCCAGTTTGTGGCACACCTTTAGTTTTTTCTTCTAATTCTTCTTTAGTAAGCGTTTTACCTTGGAATTTAGTTGGCACTGGGCTTTTAGGTATTTTTTGTAACGCAGGTAACCCTCCTTTAGGCGTTTCTCTAGCTGTTACAGAACCTTCTATTAAATTTTTAGCTGTGGGTTGTAATACTTTTCCTGCCCTTTCTTCTAATATGCTACGAGCTTCTTCTCTTGTAGCTTTTTGTGCTCTGTAAGGATTTTTTAAAAGTTCTTGATATAACTGTTCTACCTGTTCATCAGTTACTAAAACACCTGTATTAAATTTAGCTATACCACCACCCATGTTTCTACGCACTACATCCCGTGACAAAGGCATTAAACTTCCATTAGAAGATATAGCTCCACCCATATTTCTAAGTATTGTATTTTGTGATGCTAAACCACGTTCATTTGCAGCAAAGTCTCGTAACTTCTTATCTTGGCTTTGTTGTCTTCTTGCCATGAGTTTATTAGCTTGTTGCATAAGTTCATTTTGCGTCATAGCGTATATATCTTGTTGGTCTCTTTCAGCTATGTTTGTATCGGGTAGTTGTATTTTAGCTTCTGTATCTCTAAGAGCAGCTTCTTTATCTTTTTTTACTTTGCGAGCTAATACAACCTCAAGAGTAGGTTCCGATATTTGTAAGGCTTGAGCTAATGCTCTTGGATTAGACTTAAAATTTTCTATTTTAGCATCAACTTCCTGTAAAAAATTTGGTATAGCCATTTTTAACTACCTATAGTTATTGTTTCGCCAGCATTCAATGCATCTATTGCAGCATTTTGAGAAGCTCTTTGTGCGTCTGTAATAGGAACACCATATGCATCTGTTTTTGGCCCCAGAGATTCTCCTACAATTGCGTTTACAATTCCGCTTCCGCTACTACCACCGTACAAATTTGAAAATAAATCTCGTATATCAGAAGCACCGCCTAACAATTTACTAAGAGTGCTAGGCTGAGAATAAGTCACTGATTGAGCTTCTACAGGTAAACCCTGTAATAAGGATTGCATGTACTGAACTTGCTTGTACGGGAAGTCTCTTTCTTCTTCAAAAGCTGCTATGTCTGCGGATAAACCTTGTTGTTCAATAGCTCTTTGTTTAGCACCCGCTGTTCCAAGACCACCAAGAACATCGAACCCAAATCTGTTACGTGCAGCTTGTTCTTTGTTAAATTGTTCTTGTGCTCTATTAAAGGCATCTCTGTAGCCTTCTCCAGTTATTCTAGCAATACGATCTGCTAAACCACGTCTACCTTCTGCCTCCATGACTGCTTGACGTGAACCACCAAATGCACCTGCTCTAGTCAACCTACCTGCATCTGCTACACGTTGTATCTCTGCTTGTCGTCTAGCTTCATCTATTTGCGGTTGTAAAGCAGTCATCAGATATGGATTCATATATTGTTGAGCAGCAGTTGCATCAAATCTGCCTACACCCATATTTTCAGGTACTTGCAATGCGCCAATACCTTGAAATGCTTTTTGTTGTAAATCAGACGTACCTGCTGTAAGCGGTCCTTGAAACTCTTGATAAGGTTGACTAGCTAGAGCCTGTCCTCGTCCTAACATTTCTGTTACATATGGCCCTACATATGGAGACAAGTTATTAGTTGTACCTAAATTTTGTCCTACCGTGGGATCTGTAGGTAATTGAGTAAGATCAGCAGTAGTGCCACCTTCTTGAAACTTAGCTATACCACCTTCTTTCATCTTAGGCATAAACTTATCAGGGTCTATTTGGGTGCCTTGTGCTTTTTTACCTGTACGAGCCATACGCACATCATCCATCATACCGTATAGTTGTTTAGCACCTGCATCAGAGTTACCATTACCAAGATGACTTACAACATCAGCAGGAATAACAAACTCACCGTCACTTAAACGTGCTTCTTGTCCCCCATCTATACGTGCAGGTATAACGTCTGCCATACCATCAGTAGCACCTGATAAATAACGACCTTGATTTAAATTAGTTATACCTCCAGTAGCCATAGGTTTAACTAATCTATTACGTTCCGCTAATAAAGCCTGTTGTTGAGCAGCTTGTGTTTGAGCTTGCCCCACAGATGGTATGCTAGTGCTAGGTTTTTGAGCAAATTGCACATCTGTAAAATATCGTTGATTCCTACCTCCAACACGCCTATCTGGATCAGTATCTACACGTTCTCTAACTGCTTGATATTCAGGTATACTGCCTTGATATCCCACAGTCGGCATTTTTGTGTCAGATAAACCTGTTCGGTCTAGTAAATAACTACCACCCAACCCTATTGCAAAATCACCTAATCGATTACCTGACGTGCCAGTAGTAAAAAAATCTCCTACACCTGTCGCAGCAGTGCTTGCTGCATTAGTAAAATCATCCCACCAACTCATTAATCTTCTCCTATTAATCGTAACAACGCATTGTTTCTTCTTATCAAACCACCTTTTGCAAATGGTTGAAGTTGTGGCCTTGTTTGTTGGTTTTGTGGAGTTATTGGCACCACATTGCTAGTTCCATAGGGTGAGAATAATTGTGTTCTATTTGTTGGTGCAAATATATTCTCTCCACCTATATCATATAAATACGGTATATTAACTACACCTGTTTGTTGCGTTGTTGCTGTTTGTGGCTCTTCAAACAACAAATCTCTTAATAATCTTTCTTGACCTCTTTGCTGTCTTTGTTGTTCCGCAGTATCTCGTATCTGTTGTTGCGTCTGTATTGCCTGTTGTGTAGCTAATTCTTGGGCTGTTTCTATATCTTGTTGTGTTTGTGCAGCCTGTGCATATAAACCTGTGGGGGCAAAACGTCCCTGTAATGCAACATCTTGCCCTGCCATGGCCTGTTCTAACATGACCTGATCGTTTATGTCAACCACGCCATCTTGATTAACATCATACTGCAATTGTTGTTCAGTGAGAACTGCTAATTCGGTTGTTATTTCCTGTTGAGCTATAATATCTGCAACAAAATCTATGTCATCTTGCGTTACTTGTTGAGCAGGTTTACCTACAAACTCTGCTACTAATTGTATGTCACTAGAAAGTTCTGTCTCTACTTCACCCAATCTACTAAGTAGAGTTTGTTCTGTTTCACCTATAGCTTCTAGTAATTGTGTTCTGGTTAATCCTAAGTCTGTAGCAACCTGATTTATAGCACCTTGTAATGCTTCGTCCCTTTGTTTACCTTCCTGTAGTCCTTTAGTTAAAGCATTTTCTATGCTATCTACAGCACCTTGTACATCGCTTATATCAGTCGCTAAACCACTTACGTCTTCTGCTACACCACTTATATCACCTGTTATTTGTTCTACAGCGTTATTTACAATACCCTTTACTTGTTCTTCTGTTAGAGTAGATAAATCAACGTTACCTAATGCTGCTGCTATAGCATTTTGCACATCTTCAGTAGATACACCAGCAGGTAGACCGTCTAACACTCCCTGCACTATTTGGTTTATTTGTTCTTCTGTAAGACCTGTATCTGTTGTTGCTGGTGGTTGAGCACCTGTGTCTGGAGCTGGATCTGCACCTGTGTCTGGATTTAAATTTGCAAAGTTCTGTGTATTGCCTGTAGGTGGTATTTCTTTCCAATACTTTCCTGATGGATCGCCAAGTCCAGCACTTCCAGCAATTATGTCCGTTAGAGCTTTAAAATATCTACCATTACTTTCTACAACATCACCCCGTGTATAAGCATATTCGGGATAATATGGCATAGTAGATACTCGTTCCCAACGATATCTATTACTTAACCCAGCAGTACCTGCATTTGAAGGTCTTATTGCTCTATAAAGAACTCCATTTTCAGTAACAACATCTCCCGCAACATAGTCTCTATCTCTACTCCATGCTGGAATACCCGTGGTAGCAGGAGTAGGAGTAGGTGTAACAGGTGTAGGAATCGGCTCTGGTTCAGGCTCTGGTTCAGGCTCTGGTTCAGGCTCTGGTTCAGGCTCTGGTNCAGGCTCTAAATNTAAGATTATAAATTTGAACTCTAGTTTGGTTATCTAAAGGTTCGGTGTACTGACGTATAAGTTCTGCTCTTTGTTCGTCAGTTAGTGTTACGTTTAAGTCACCTATAATTAAATCAAGTTCTTCTTCAGTTAACTGACGAGGATCTACATATTCATATATCCCCTGACCGATGGTGCTATCACCAAAAGTATTACCTATAAACTGATCTATTTCTGCTTCTGTAGGTATATAACCTTCTTCATCGAATATGCGCCCTGCTTCAAAAGGACTAACATAATTTTCATCATAAACTTGGTTTAATATTTGTGAATGCACACGAGGTAGGTTTTCAGTGGTTATTCCTACATTATCTAGTACACTATTTATTTCAGATTCGGTAAATACGGGAGTATTATCGGTATTAAGTGTTAACGCATTATTAACTGTTGGATTAAATAAAATTAATGCATTAGTCGTTAGATCATTTTCAGGATTTGCACTAGCAGGTATATACTCACCTTCTAACACTTCACCATTGGGTGTTACAACACTAC
>FUFK010753358.1_pt1 | contig 19505 bp, 21 predicted proteins | sample 1021851 | NCBI WGS metagenome assembly FUFK01 (sample SAMEA51879418, study PRJEB19060) | metagenome
TCTTGTCCGTAATTTTTAAGTTGAGCTTCAGCAAATTTTCTTACTCGATCAAATGAAAACTGAATATCGTCTTTAGTTTTTTGATCTAAAGTTTTTTTAATTTCTTCAATTCTCTCTTTTGAAATAATGATTTCACCATCATATTTGTCAAACTTCTTTGTTAAATCAACACAACCCTGTTCTTTTGTACTCTCAATATCTTTTAATAAATCTTGAACGATTCCTGTTGTTTTATTGTCGTCTGTTGACGATGTTTTTGGAGATTTTTTTAAATACGTGATTGCCATATTATTTGTTTGTTATTGTTGAATTATTTAAGACAATTTCAATTTTATTGCAATCAAACAATTAATCTAAAGCTACAACGGCAGCTGCAATTGATGCCAATCTTGCCGGTGCATCATCAGATCTGCTGGTAATTACAACTGGAACTTTTCCACCAACAACAACTCCAGCAGCACATGCTCCACAAAAATAAATAAGCATCTTAACCAATCCATTTCCTGTTTCTACACTTGGTACTAATAGAACGTCAGCCATGCCCGCGACCTCATTTTTAATTCCCTTAATAGATGCTGATTTTTTGGAGATACTATTGTCGAATGCTAGTGGGCCAAAAACATCAGCATTAAGATTTTCTTTCTTAGCAAGTTTTGTTATTTCGTCTGCATCTAAGGAACTTGGCACACTATCCAACACCTCCTCAGTAGCAGACAATATTGCAATCTTTGGTCTTTCAATTCCAATTCTATTAGAAAAATTAATAACATTTTTAAGTATATGCATTTTTGTTTTTACATTGGGTAATACATTTAATGCTCCATCAGTTATTATGAGTGGTTTATCCTCTTTATCTAACGTCATGTGCCAAATGTGACTTAATCTAGTTTTTCCTAATAAATGATATTCTCTTTTTAGGACTTCTTTCATTAAAACGTCAGTATGAATATGCCCTTTTACGATAATTCTAATTTTTTTATCACTTGCAAGTTTTGCAGCAATAGCAGCAGTATTATTTTCTATTGGCTCATGAATAATTTCATATTTTGAAATATCCCACTTAAGATCTTGTGCACATTTTACTATTTCACTCTTATCTCCTATAAAAATTGGTTCAATCAAATTTTCGTTTACAGCATCTTGAACGGAAAGCATTGGTAAAGGTTTCCCTGCATTAACTATAGCTGCTTTTACACCTTTTTTTTTATGTGCTGCGTTTAAAAGATTATTAGGACAAACAATTTCTTTATTTGAAAGCATATTTAATTTTTTAAATTTTCTAAATCTCTTTTGGTTATTTCAGAAATTTTTATCTCTTTTTTTGAATTTAATTTAAATCTTTGATATTTATTTTGACCAGGATACATAATTTCTTTAATTCCTTTTATTTTTGGTAATCGTTTAACTTTCTTAATATTATCTTTTATTCTTTTATTGAAATCTTTTACAAATAAATTTGTTTTAAATGTGATAAACAAGTGTCCAATATTTTGTGGGCCAGTAAAATCATCAAAAGGATCTTTTACTCTTCCTGCATGATTACCGCCTGTTAAAACACCACTTAATATATCTACCATCCAAGCTAAACCGGAACCCCTAAAACTTGCAATGGGTAATTGAACACCTTTTAAGGCCTTTTTGGCATTTGTTGTTGGTTTACCAAATCGATCTAAAGCAACTCCATCTGGTATCTTTTTATTATTTCTTGCAGCAACTCTAATCTTACCTCTATTTATCATTGATATCGAAGTGTCCAAAATAAAAGGGATTTTTGAGCTGGTGGGTGTTCCAAAACAAATTGGGTTCGTGCCAAACAAACTTTTTAATGCACCATGGGGAGCAATAGCAGGGGGTGCATTTGTATAAATCATTGTAATCAAATTTTTTTTTACAGCTTGCTCAGCGTAATAACCTGATAAGCCATAATGACCACTATTTTTAACAGCCACCAAACCGATACCAGTCTTTTTTGCATTTTGAATTGCTTTTTTAATTGCAACGTCTGCAGCAACAAAACCAATACTGTCGTCAGCATCTATATGAGAGATTGATTGAGATATTTTTTTTATCTTTATTTTAGGTTTAGGATTAATTAATTTTTTAGAAATTCGATCACAATACATTTTTAATCTTGATAACCCATGACCATATGCACCAACTAATTCTGCGTTTATTAGTGCATTAGCAGATATTAAAGAATGTTTATTACTCAAGCCAAATTTTTGAAAAATATTGATTATCTCTTTTTTTAATTTTTCAGTTCTCAATTTAACCTTTCCCACGCCAAGGTATTGTTTTATCAATTATTTTTCTTAAAGTTATATCAAACAAAAGACCAAGCATACCCATTATGAATATCGTGATCCAAATAACTTCATATTGAAAATATTTTTTTGCTACATTCTCAACAAAACCAATACCCGTAGTTCCTGCTAAGAACTCTGCAGCTACTAAAGTTCCCCAGCACATACCAACAGCAACTCTTATTCCAGTTAATATCTCTGGAAGAGAGTTGGGAAAAATGACGTATCTTAATATTTGTTTTTTTGAAGCGCCTAAAGAGTGAGCTGCATGAATTTTTGATAATTGAGTTCCTGATGCCCCAGCTCTTGCCGAAATAATCATAATAGATAATGAAACCATAAATAATAAGAAAACTTTACCCGTATTATCAATTCCTAAAACGGAAATAATAAGAGGAGCCCAAGCTAAAGGAGGAACTGGTCTGTAAAGTTCAATTAATGGATCAAAAAAACCTTTAGCAAATCTATTTAAACCCATGAATAAACCTAGGGGGACGCCAATAAGTATTCCAAAAACCAATCCTAAAAATACTCTCAAAAAAGAATCCCAAATATGACCATAAGGTACAGGCACTTTAAATAACTCAAAGTCGCCAGTGACAACTTTAAGTACGTAGCCCTTAAAGTTTTGTTTCACTATTCCTTCTTTAGTATGAACTGGGTAATCACCTGGAAGNATATCAGCTATCCAATCTGGTAAAAGAAAACCAATCATCTTACTTACATCAACCATATCTATCCATAAAAGAGGAATGTCTTTGTAGCCTACACTGGGTTTTAACATTAGTACGAACTTGTTAAAAGTATCCGAAGGTTTTGGAAGCCATCNACCNGANCCTTGNTCAGAACAACTTGGACCACTTGCAACAATTGTACCTGCTGGAAATAAAAAAATATCAATGAACCTTAAACCACCCTGAGCTTCCTTTTGTGCAACATCAAATTTAATAATTGCATTTTGCATTTTATCTAATGCTTTAGGGGGGTATATGCTGGCAAATTCTATTCTTCTTGCGATCTTAACAATATTTTTTGCATAATTTGAAGATAGGTCTTCACTATCTAAATCTTTTCTATAAGATTTAATTTCATCTTTAAGCTCTTTAATATGATTTTTGAATTCTGGATTATGATTTCTTAATTTAAAAAATTCATCGCTTATCAAATTTAATTCTTNAGCAGCTGTATGAAATTTTAAACCTCTATCTGTTGCAGGAATTAATGGCACCTCTATTGTATTTTCTATAGATCCAGTTCCTGCACTTACTTTAACTATACCCCATCCACCTTCCTCACCTACAGCTCTTTGTCTTTCACTATATTCTTGTTCCGTTTCAAAAGGATAATCAGGTTTCTTAAAATTCTCAGTTAAAAGATTTATCTTACCGGTGATATCATCAATTTTTTGTTTTGTTTCAATTTCAAGTAAGTCTTCATTAGTTAGTAAAGGAATTAATTGGCTAGTTTTATTTACATAGCTAGTAAGGATTGTTTTTTGTTGACTATTTAATTCATCAGAAGTTTGTATTTCTTCCAGGATTTGTTGAAGATTTTTATTCTCTTTTTTTATTTGAGAAGTGCTTTTAAATTCTCTTTCTTCAATTGGAAATTGATATTTTAAACCTAATAACGAGTCATTAACTTTAGCTACTTGGCAAAGTTCATTAGCAGATTTTGGATAAAATCCCTTTGCGATATCCCATGAATAATAAAGCCATACTAAAAGAAGAAAACTACTTCCAACTATGACCCAATGCGTACCGCCTCTTGCTCTTTCAGGATTTCCAAAAACTGCATCAACTTTTTCAGTTCTTATTAATCGTCTCCCATAAAGAATACATCCAACAACAGCAAAAAAAATTAAAAAAGTTACTATTTGAGTTAACATCTAATTTTCTTTCCCCATTATTTCTTCTTCCATATTCCAAATCATTTCTAAAATTTCTTCCCGTTTTGCAGAAAAATCTTTATTTTTTTTTATTTCTCTTAAATCCTCCTTCAAGCCCATTGACGCGAAGGGAAGATTATATTCTTTATGTATTCGTCCTGGCCTTGGAGCCATTACATATAATCTTTCACCAAGTAATAAAGCTTCTTCAACAGAGTGAGTAATTAGTATGATTGTTTTTCCGGTTTCTTTCCAAATTTTAAGAACTAACGATTGCATCTTTTCTCTGGTTAATGCATCAAGTGCCCCCAATGGTTCATCCATAAGAATTAAATCTGGATCATTTATCAAACATCTAGCAAGCGCAACTCTCTGCTGCATTCCTCCTGATAATTGATATGTTGGGGTATTTCCAAATCCTTTAAGCCCAACTATTTCTAACCATTCATCAACTTTTTTTTGAGTTTTAATTGGATCCTCATTTTTCATTCTTAGTCCAAAGTTCACATTTTCAGCNACTGTTAACCACTCAAACAAAGCACCTTGTTGAAAGACCATTCCTCTTTCAACTCCAGGGCCATCTATTTCTTTATTATTTAANGTTATAACTCCTGAAGTTGGNCTGATAAATCCTGCTGTTATATTNAGTAAAGTTGTTTTTCCACANCCAGAAGGACCTAATACGGTAAGNAGCTCTCCNTTTTTAAGAGTNAAATTTAAATCTTTTAACGCATGAACNGTTTCTCCTTTAGGAGTTTTAAAAATCATATTTAGGTTTTGAGAAACTAAATCACTCATAAAAGACTTTATATTAGAATTTCTTACAAAAAAATAGGCACCAATTTATTCAAATTGGCGCCTATTTAAATTTTATCTACCTTTAAATTATAAAGGTAAGAAACTTGTGTCTACGTTTCCTCTTGGTGTTCCCATTCCTTTTAAGAATGCATCAAGATTTCCGCTTTCCATTGACTCTTTTGTTTCTTCTGGAGTAAGGAATTTAAATCCACTTAAAGTTTCTTTCATGTCTGCAACTTTCATTTCAGAAGCTTTTGACATAGAGTTCATATCACTTTTTCCAGCTCTATATCTAGCATTTGCTTCATGAGTTACTTCGATAAAAGTTCTTAGCATTCCAGGATTTTCCTTCATAAACTTTGTAGTTACAGAAGTAATATCTATTCCTAAAATACCAGCGTCTCTAGCTTCTTGAACTGTAAGTAATCTAGATCCAACAGCAGTTGCAGCTTTAATAGANTTACCNCCAAATAAACATGCCATTACAACATCACCACTTACTAAAGCAGCAGCTCCTTCTTCAGGATCCATTTGAATAATATCCATTTTTTTTCTGTCAGCTCCAACAACTTTCATACTTTCATCAAAAACATACTCAGCCATTGTTCCNAGTGGAACAGCAACTTTNTTGCCNTCNANTTCNGTNGCNTTTGCTTTTGTAATNCCNGAAGCNTTNGANGTNACACANGTNGTTCCNCCCATTCCNTANTCCATTGCAATATCNACAAGNTTNATNGGNGCTTTTGATTTNACAGCATTNATNAANGGNACTANTCCTTGNGANTAAGAAATATCAATATCTCCAGCTAACATTGCATCAGTCATTGCACCACCGTTAGTGAAGTTTGTCCATTTAACTGGCACTCCAAGAGCTTTTGCAAAATTCTTTTTCTGCATGTCTTCTAAATTAGGACTTGGCCATTCTAAAAAGTATGCAACTCTAACAACATTAGCTGCTGAATTAGCGGCAGTAATTGTAAGGTTTAGAGCAAAAATACTTCCTAAAATAAAACTAATTATTTTTTTCATTATTTCTCCTGTAATTAAATTTAATTTACGCGGCATATTTAAGTTCATTATAAGATTGATGTAAATGATGAATTATGCGTAAGGGGTGACATTAAAAACTTAGACAACTTTGAGTTGTATGGTATATTTATTTTCTGTCCAATCAAAATGAATTAGTCTAAGAGNATAAAAACTTACTTTTTTAAAAATTTTATGAGTTCAGAAAAACCAAATATTCCAAATTCTTTAAATGAACATTGGATGCCATTTACATCCAATAAAGATTTTAAAGAAAACCCAAGATTAATAGTTGAAGCAAAAGGAGTTTATTTAAAAAATCATCATGGAAAAACTCAAATTGATGCAAGCTCTGGATTATTTTGCAATCCTTTAGGTCATGGGAGACAAGAAATTATTGATGCAATAACCAAACAATTAAAAACTGTTGATTACGCTCAACCATTTCAACAAGGCTTTGGAGGTTCATTTGAACTTGCAACAAGAATTGCAAAACATACTCCAGGAAATTTAAATAGAATTTTTTATACGATTTGCGGATCTACCGCAGTTGAAACAGCAATTAAAATTGCAATAGCGTATCATAAATCTAGAGGAGAAGGTAATCGTTTTAGATTTGTTGGTAGAGAAAGAGGTTACCACGGAATGAATATTGGAGCGACATCCGTTGGAGGCATGATTAACAATGTTAAAACATTTGCAAGTGTATTAATGCCAGGTGTAGTTCATATGAGACATACACATTTACCAGAACATAAATTTATTTCAGGTCAGCCTGAGACAGGTGCAGAATTAGCAGATGATTTAGAAAGAATTTGTACAAACTTTGGAGGAGAAAATATTGCAGCATGTATTGTAGAACCAATTGCAGGATCAACTGGAACTTTAGTTCCACCAAAAGGATACTTACAAAGACTAAGAGAAATTTGCGATAAGCATGGTATAATTTTAATTTTTGACGAGGTTATTACAGGGTGGGGAAGAACAGGCTCTCCATTTGCATCTCAAGAGTACGGTGTAACACCAGATATAATCACAATGGCAAAAGCAACTACGAACGGTATATCACCATTGGGTGCAGTGGCATGTAAAGAGGAAATTTACGATTCAATAATGGACGGCGCACCCAAAGGAACAATAGAATTATTCCATGGATACACATACTCAGGAATACCAATCTCTGTTGCAGCAGGTTTAGCAGTTCAAGATATATTTGAGAAAGAGGATATATTTAATAGAGCAAAAGAAATGAGTCCCTATTTCCAAGAAGGCTTAATGTCTCTTAAAGATTTAGAAGCAGTAGATAATATTAGAGGCTATGGAATGATGGGCGGTATAGACATGAAAATGCATAAAAAGCCTGGAGCCGCTGGATTTACATGTTTTAAACATTGTTATGAAGCAGGAGTAAATTTTAAAGCAACAGGAGACTGTTTAATTATTGCTCCTATGTTTATTTGTGAAAAAAAACATATAGATGAAATTATTGAAAAACTAAGAACTGGAATTTCAAACTACGCAAAAAGCAAAAAAAATTAATTCCAATTTATGAAAATCGGTGTTCCTAAGGAAATTAAACCGCAAGAAAATCGTATAGGATTAACTCCCAAAAGTGTAAAAACTTTAACCTCAAATGGTCATGAGGTTTTAATTGAGAATAATGGTGGTTTTGAAGCTGGTTTTGACAATGATCAATATAAATCAGCTGGAGCTAAAATTATTGATAAGGCAGAGGATATTTTTAATGACGCTGAAATAATTGTTAAAGTCAAAGAGCCTTTAGCAAAAGAGGTAAAAATGATTAAAGAAAATCAAATAGTTTTTACTTATTTGCATTTAGCTGCTGCAAAAGAATTAACTCAAGGATTAATAGACTCAAAATCAGTTTGCATAGCTTATGAAACAGTAACAGATAATAATGGTAGGCTTCCATTGCTTGCACCAATGAGTGCGGTCGCAGGTAGAATGTCTGTTCAAGCCGGAGCACATTGCTTGGAGAAAAATCAAAAAGGAAGAGGGATATTGCTTGGTGGAGCTCCTGGTGGAGAACCTGGAAATGTAGTTATTTTAGGTGGAGGCGTTGTTGGAGAAAATGCTGCAATTATTGCAACTGGAATGAGAGCAAAAGTTCATATTGTTGATAAATCAGCTGATAGACTAAAACAATTAACTGAAATGTTTGGAGATAAAATCATTCCTCAATTAAGTGATGAAACAGACATAGAAAAATTGGTTTCAGAATGTGATTTATTAGTTGGAGGAGTTTTAATTCCAGGCGCTGAAGCACCAAAATTAGTTTCAAAAAATATGCTTAAGAAAATGAAAAGAGGATCTGTAATAGTTGATGTTGCAATTGATCAAGGCGGATGTGTTGAAACCAGCAAACCGACAACACATGCAGAACCAACTTATATAGTTGATGATGTAGTTCATTATTGCGTAGCAAACATGCCAGGAGGGGTTCCTAGAACTTCAACTATAGCATTAAACAATGCCACTTTACCNTTTTTAAGCAAACTAGCAAAAGATGGCTATCAAAAAGCTTTAAAAGAAGATTTAAATTTTTTAGCCGGATTAAATGTTCATAAAGGTAGCGTTACTTATAAAGCTGTTGCAGATGTTTTTGGTCACCAATACGCTAATGCTTCTGAAATCTTAAATTAAATACCTTTTTTNAGTAAGTCGTAAATATNCTCTTTTTTGTCCAAACCAATTTCTCTAGCAATTTCTTTCCCATCTTTATAAATCGCTATAGTGGTCCAAAACTTTATATTTAGTTTTTCACTTATATTTTTATTTTTATCATGTTCATAAAAAAAGAACTCAAAATCTGGAAAATCTTTTTTTGCTTGTTCAAATATAGAAGTTTGAGTTGCACAAACTGAACACCATTCATTCCAAGAATTAATTACAATTGTTTTTCCTTCAGTGTTTAGTTTATCAAATTCATTTAAAGAAAAACCAGATGATTTTTCAAAACTGAAACTTGAAAATGAAAAAAAAGTAAAACAAATTACAAATATTAAATTTTTTAACCTAATCATGTTATTCTTTTGATAACATTATCTTTAAAAACAAAGGTATGTAACAATGCCGCTAAAATATGCAAAGATATTAGAGCAATCAGAGTATAATTTGAGTATATATGCACATCATAACTTAAATCAGCATAATCAAAATTCGATTTTAATTTGATCTCAGTAATCCCAAAATTTAATTTTTCACCATTAAACAATTTTTTTAATATCCCAGANGAAGTGACTGTTAGAAGTGTTAAATATAATAGAAAATGGTTTAGTTTTGCAATTATCATTTGACCTGNAAATGCTTCAATTGGGTTCTCTGGAGAATTTATAAAAAGCCTCACTAATAGTCTTAATAAAGTAATATAAAAAATTGTTATTCCAATTAATACGTGAATTTCCTCAATTGTTATTCTTAAATCAGAAAATTCTTGTCTAACTAAATAAAACCCAAGTGGTATTTGAACTATTAGACCTATGACACTTAGCCAGTGGAAAAACTTTGTTAAAATATTGTATTTTTGTATAATGTTAACATCTCTCATAATTTACATTTATGAAAAATAAATTTTTATTATTTATTTTTGTAGCTGCTTCTTTTTTTAATACCAATTTTATTGCTCATTCAGAGGAAAGTATAGAGGATATAATTAAAGGTAGAAAAGCAATTTTTAGCAATAATGCGAAATTAGCAAAAAGGGTAAATATTCTATTGAGGGAATTCGAGGTTGAGGAAGCGGAGCCTATTATTTTTGAAATGAGTAAAAATTATGAAAACTTGTTAAACTATTTTCCAGAAAATTCTAAAGAAGGCTATGGTACTGAGGCTTTACCAATTATTTGGGAGGAGAAGGATGCATTTAACGCTTTAATGCAAAAAGCAGCAGATGACATGTTACAATTAGCTAAAGTTATGGAAGAAGTAGATGACATTCAGGCAACTTACAAAAAATTAATGTGGGCAAATTGCAATGCATGTCATAGTAGATATAGAAAACCACATTAACATTTTAAATGTTTAAAAACTTTTTTTTAATAATATTTTTATCTTTTTGTTTCATTAAGTCTGCTAATTCGCATTCCCATTATCCTATAACCAAAGATGATCCATTAAAAATTGAAGCAGGAAAATTGTTATACAATCAATATTGTGCTTCTTGTCATCAAGTAAATTTAGCTGGTGCAAAAAACTGGAAAGGATTTGATGAAGACGGACATAGAAAAGCGCCACCCTTAAATGGAACAGGACATACGTGGCATCATTCTGATGAGTTGTTGCATAAAATTATAAAGTATGGATTTGCAAAACTGATAAAAAATTATGAAGGTAAAATGATGGGTTTTGGTAATAATATTGAGGATGAGGGGATTGATAATATTCTCTCTTATATTAAATCATATTGGAATGATGATATATATTTTCATCAGTTGGAAATTAGTAAAAAATGAGTTCAGAAACTTTAAATTTTAATTGGTCATGTAAACACACTTGGAAAAGAAGTGCAAAAAACACTGCATGGTGTTTACTTGGCTGTTCTATAGGAGACTTTGGAACAATTTTATTTTTTCAATTAACCAAAATTCCTTTTCCCGTACTTGCCATTATGACTTTAGCAATCATAAATGGTTTAATAACTAGTATTATTTTAGAGACAATAATTTTGATGAAACAAAATTTTGATTTCAAAAAAGCTTTTCACACAGCTATTGGGATGAGTTTTATATCTATGATCAGTATGGAAGTTGCAATGAATTTAACTGATTATTTCTTAACAGGTGGTGCAATACTTACCTGGTGGGTAGTTCCAATTATGTTGGCAGTTGGTTTTGTAACTCCATGGCCTTATAATTATTGGAGAATTAAAAAATTCAATCAAGCTTGTCATTAGATTAGTTAAAAAACCCTATTATTATCAATTGTAGTTAATAGATGTGTTCTTATAATTTCTTGTAATAATCTTTTTAACAATTATATGTTTTCAACTCCCATGGAAGAAAATCAAATTATAATTAAAGATTTATCTAAAGTTTATAGTAATGGATTTAACGCTTTAAAAAATATCAATCTCACAATTAAAAAAGGAGAAATTTTAGCATTATTAGGTCCTAATGGAGCTGGGAAAACAACTTTGATAAGTGTAATTTGTGGAATTGTAACCCCCACTTCAGGCAATATTACAGTCGACAATTATGATATTATTGATAATTACCGCGAAACCAGATCAAGGATTGGATTAGTACCTCAAGAATTAACCTTGGAAGCTTTTGAGACAGTTTTTAATAACGTATCATATTCGAGAGGTTTGTATGGCAAATCTCCTAATCCGAAACATATAGAAAAAGTTTTAAAAGATTTAAGTTTATGGGATAAAAAAGATCTTGGACTTAGACAATTATCAGGTGGAATGAAAAGAAGAGTTTTAATTGCCAAAGCACTTTCGCATGAACCCTCAATACTTTTTTTGGATGAACCAACAGCAGGTGTAGATGTCGAGCTGAGAAAAGATATGTGGAATGTTGTGGATATATTGAGAAAAACAGGAGTAACAATAATTTTGACAACTCATTACATTGAAGAGGCAGAGGCAATTGCAGATAGAGTAGCTGTAATTAACCAAGGAGAAATCATTGTTGTAGAAAATAAAAATGATTTACTTAAAAGAATGGGTCAAAAAACTTTATTAATAGAATTACAAGATAAAATAACCGAAATTCCTGAACGACTTTCAAAATATGAATTAGTAATTGGAAAAGATCAAATGTCGCTTATTTATAATTATAATGTTAGAGCTGAGAGAACTGGAATTACAAATTTGTTACAAGAAATAAAAGAGGCTGGTTTAAAAATGAGAGACCTTAAAACAGAACAGAGTTCTTTAGAAAAAATATTTGTCACTTTAGTAAAGGAAAATAATGAAATTTAACTTTTATGCTCTAAGAGCAATTTACCTTCATGAAATGGATAGGTTTAGAAGAACGTTACTACAATCTTTACTATCACCAGTGTTATCCACCTCTCTTTACTTTATTGTTTTTGGATCTGTTATTGGTGATTATGTGGAGAGTATTGATGGGCTAAGTTATGGTTCATNNATAGTNCCAGGNTTNNTGATGTTAACTNTATTNACNCAATCAATAAGCAATACTTCTTTTGGAATATTTTTTCCAAAATTTAATGGCACTATTTATGAAATTTTAGCTGCTCCAATTTCTACGTTTGAAGTGGTACTTGCATTTGTTGGGGCAGGAGCAACTAAAACATTAATTGTTGGCGTCGTTATATTTGTTACCTCTTTGTTTTTTGTAGATGTAACAGTCAAATATCCATTACTTATGATATTTCTTTTGGTNCTTGTAGCTTTTACATTTGCGCTATTTGGTTTTTTAATTGGATTGATGAGCTCTAATTTTGAACAAATGTCAATTGTACCAACATTGGTAATTACACCAATGGTTTTTCTAGGTGGTAGCTTATACTCTTTAGATATGCTTCCTTCTTTTTGGCAAACAGTTACATATTTTAATCCTGTCGTATATCTAATTAATGGAATGAGATACTCTTTTTATGGTGTTTCAGATTTTAACATATGGATAAGTATTGGCTGTATGTTACTTTTTTTAATAACTTGTATAACTGTTGTAACAACATTGTTAAAAAAAGGTTATAACATAAAACAGTAAGTAGTTTGAATTTAGAACAAATAATTCCAGCGATATCTCTAATTGCTGTATTAATATTAGTTTTGCCTGCTTTTCTAAAAACTAATTCAAAATTAAAACAATTTCTAACCAATTTATCGATTTGGTCTATTATTGTATTAATTGTGATTTTGATTACTTATTTTATTTTCTAATTTTAACTTGAGGCAATCTTCTTTTTAGGATCAAAAAATGGTTTTTCCACAATAGTGCAATTAACTATTTTATCATCAATTTTAGTTTGTAATTTTGTTCCTAAATCTGTGTATTTTATATCTACCATTGCTAAAGCAATATTTTTTTTAAGTCTTGGTGAGTAAACAGCCGAGGTAACTTTCCCAACTTTTTTACTTTTATTCATTATTGTCCAAAAAGTTGTGTTAGGACCTGACAACGGCTCACAATCTAATTCAATACCAACTTGTTTTCTTTTTATTCCATCGTTTTTGATTTTTCTTAATGCATCTTTGCCAATGAAATTAATGTCACTCTCTAAGTTGACTAACCTATCAAGACCTAGTTCAAAAGGATTAGTATTTATATCTGCATCTGCATGATAAGATAACATCCCACCTTCAATTCTTCTTATTGATGAAGTATGACCGGGCTGAATACCAAAATTTTTTCCAGCAGTCATAATTTTTTCATACAAGTCATCACCTTTTGATCCATCTCTTAAATATATTTCATATCCAAGTTCACTTGACCAACCAGTTCTTGAAACAATTAATGGAATTCCATCTAACTCGTACTCTTTAAGCCAATAGTATTTTAAATCCTTAATACTTTCACCGAATAGTCTAACCATAATGTCTCCTGATTTTGGACCTTGTAATTGCAATGGTGAAACATCGGGTTCTGTAATTTTAACGTTCAAACCAGAATTTATTGCAACTCCCTGAGCCCAAAATAATACATCACTATCAGCAAGTGACAGCCAAAAATGATTTGTATCAAGTCTTAATAAAACTGGGTCATTTAAAATTCCACCGTCGTTATTAACTATTAAAACATATTTGCATTGACCCACTGCAAGCTTAGATAAATCCCTTGGAGTTAATAATTGTATAAACTTGTATGCATCTGGCCCAGTTATCTCAACCTGCCTTTCAACTGCAACATCACATAAAATGGCATTTTCTATCAAATTCCAAAAATTTTGTTCAGGACTTCCAAAATCTCTTGGAATATACATATGATTATAAACTGAAAACCCTTTTGCTCCGTATCTGACTGTTGCATTGAAATAAGGAGATTTTCTAATTTGTGTGCCAAAACCAAAGTTTTTATCTGTCATTGTGAGTGCATAGCAGAAAGCAAATTTTATGCAAAGAAATTTGTCTTAAAGACAATTTAATTAATTTAAAAAATAAACTAATTAGTCTAACTTATTTAATGGTTAAAATTGTATTACCCGTAATTATTTTATTACTCATAGTTATATTTTGGAAAAAAATTGAGGATTATTTTTATCAAAAATTCAAATTTAAAATTAATTATATAATAGTAACTATTTCAATTATTGCCTTGTCTATTCTAGGATTATTATTATATGACTGATCATGGACAATCTAAATAATTATGAGTGTGTAGAAACTGAAGGTATAATTACATTCAAAAATATTAACACAACACTTGGTTTTGCAAGATATAATGAGATGGGAGAGATCGAATATATATTCGTAAATCCTATTTTTAGACGAAAAGGCTTAGCTAAAAAATTAATTAAAATTATCGAAAAAAAAACTGGTAAGAAACCAATTCCTCAAGAACCAATTAGTCCACTAGGTAAAAAATTATTTCAGCTTCAGTAAAACTGAATGGAAATAAATCTTATTTTCTTAATTTCAGTAATTCCAGCAATAATTCTATTCGGAATAGCAAAATCTGGATTGGGAGGTTCTATAGCATTAATTTCAATTCCATTAATGACACTATCAATGTCATTAACAGAAGCATTAGCAATTATGTTACCAATTTTAATATTTTCAGATTTTATAGCAGTTTATAGATTTCGAAAAAATTATGATCTTGAAACCCTAAAATTAATTATCCCATCAGCTGCAATTGGAATTATTATTGGCTCACTTACATTTTCATATTTTTCTGAAGATCTTTTAAAATTTCTAATTGGATTAATGGGTTTTATATTTGCAGGCCATTACTTCATATTTAAAAAAAATAAAATTAAATCTCATAAAAAAAATAACATTAAGGGCTCAATTTGTACAATTGTTGCAGGATTTACATCTTTTTGTGTACATGCTGGAGGTACACCAACAAGTATTTATTTATTACCTTTGAGACTTAAAAAAGAAATTTATGTTGGAACGAGAGTAATTTTTTTTACATTTGTAAACTTAATTAAGTTACCATTATATATTCATCTATCTATGATGAATACAGGAACGCTAATTAATTCTATTTTGTTATTCCCACTATCAATATTAGGAATTTATATTGGTTTTAAATTACTTAAAATTATTGAGGAAAACTTATTTTATAACATTATTTATGCTTTAATTTTTATTAGTAGTTCAAAAATGCTTTATGATTTTTTAATTTAAATCTTCCATAAAATTTTAAAATATATATAAATAATTTTAGGGGTGTCCAAATGGACTGAGAAATACTCTTTGAACCTGTCCGGTAATTCAGAAAGGGAGAAAAATGAATAATATAATTTTATTAAGCCAACAAAATGCAATTTTACTAGTTCTTGGTATATCAATAATTTTTGTAATTCTTGGAATAGTTTATTCTAAAAAATTTAAAGGACTAAATAATTATCTTTTAGCAAATAGATCTGTTGGAACATTTTCATTAACATCCAGTTTAGTTGCATCAGCACTAGGTGCATGGATATTGTTTGGACCCGCATCAGCTGCTACTTGGGGTGGAATAGGGGCTGTGATTGGATATGCATTAGGAACCGCATTTCCATTATTTATTTTAATTTATCTTGGAACACAATTTAGAGAAAAATATCCAAAAGGAAAAACTTTAATAGAAGTAATTAGATTAAAGTACGGACCAAATTTATTTAAATTAATTTTAGTTTTATCCATATTTTACATGACTATCTTTTTAATTGCTGAAGTAACTGCTGTTTCAATGTTAATTAATTATATTTCAGGAACTGATTTATGGATAACTGCTTTAATAGTTATTATTAGTTCTCTAATTTACACATTATACGGAGGTTTAAGGGCTTCGATTTTTACAGATAACATTCAATTTTTATTCTTGATTGTTTTATTGCTAATTACATTTTCCTATTTATTTAATTTTAATACAAATGAATTTAATTTTGATTATATTAAAACAAAACAACCCCAGCTATTAAGCATAAATTATCTACCTAATTTTACTGCTGGACTTACATTTTTCATAGCAGTTGCAGCTACAAATCTATTTCACCAAGGAAATTGGCAAAGAGTTTATGCTGCAAAGAATTCTGAAGTATTAAAAAAAAGTTTAATTTTTTCTTTTTTAATAATTATTCCAATTGTTTTCTTTATGGGTTTTACAGGTTTAGTTGCAGCATCATCAGAAAATATAGTTGCACCTGATCTTGCTTTTTTTCAATTACTTTTAAAAGATCAGTATTTAATTATTTCAGTAATTATTATTTTTTTAGCAATATCATTAACAGTTAGCAGTATTGATACAATTATAAACGCAATTTCCAGCTTAATAATTGTTGATGGAAAAAAAATTATAAAAATTAAGAATTATGATTTGTTGTCTAAACAGATAATAATTATATTATCCATCATTGCGTTATTTGTAGCCTCAAAGGGTTTGAGTATTTTATACTTATTTTTGTTAGCCGATCTTTTTTGTTGTGCAGCAGTATTAAGTATTTTTTATGGATTTTATTCGAAAACATTTTTTGAGAAAAATGCATATGTATCAATAATTGTAGGTTTAATCGCTGGTTTACTATTATTTCCAAGTCCAGATTTTTCTAAATCTATTTTAATTGGAATACTTTTTCCAGTGGATCTGTTTCCAATTTTTGTCTCTCAATCGTTGTTATTTCTATCATTTTTGACTGCGACTTTTGCTCCTTTGTTGACATGGAATTTAAAAAAATAACAATTTTGAAAGATATTTTTAACTATTTAATTTTCTAAATTTATAGATATGATTATTTAAATTCTATGATTANTTATATTATTCCATTTCTTATACTTATTNTAATCGTTGTATTTATTCATGAGTATGGTCATTATTATTTTGCAAAGAAATACGGTGTTGGAGTAACTGATTTTTCAATTGGATTTGGTAAAGAAATATTTGGATGGAACGATAAATCAGGTACTAGATGGAAAATTTGTTGGATACCTTTGGGTGGATATGTAAAATTTTTTGGTGACAGAAATGTTTTTTCACAAGCAGATCAAGAAGAGTTATTAAAAAAATATAACAAAGAGGACCAAGAAAAATTATTTGTAACTAAACCTTTATACCAAAGAGCATGGATTGTATTTGGCGGACCTTTAGCCAACTTTATTTTAGCAATTTTTATATTTCTCTTCATCTATATGTTTATAGGTAAAGATTTTACTCCTGCTGTTATTGATGAAGTTCAAAAAGATAGCCCTGCAGAAATAGCAGGTTTAAAGAAAAATGACATAATTTTAGAAATAGATAACAATAAAGTAGAGAGTATTTTGGATGTTTCTAAATTTATTGCAATGTCGACATCAGATTTTGTTGATTTTAAAGTTTCAAGATTTGAAAATGAAATATTATTAAAAGTAAAACCCAATTTAGTAGAAAGCGAAGATAACTTAGGTAACAAACTTAAGAAACGGATGGTGGGTATAAAATTGAGTGCTTATAATGATAAAATAAATCATGTTAAATTAGGCCCTGCACAAGCATTAGTTCAATCATTTAATGAGGTGTATTTCGTTACCGTTTCATCGTTAAAATATCTTGGTTCTATGATTGTTGGAAAAGGAGATACTTCACAGTTGGGGGGTCCAATAAGAATAGCTAAAATATCTGGGCAAGTTGCTGAATTTGGTATTATTCCATTTATTAGTATGATGGCCTATATCTCAATAAGCCTTGGTTTAATTAACTTATTTCCTATCCCAATGTTAGATGGAGGCCATTTAATGTTTTATGGATTTGAGAAAATTTTAGGACGTCCTTTAAGTCAAAAAACTCAAGAAGGATTTTTTCGAATCGGGATGTTTTTATTGCTTTCTTTAATGTTTTTTGTGACTTTTAATGATCTAAGAGATTTAGGCTTATTTTAAAGGGTTTTTCTAGATTAAAAAAACTAATAAAATCAACGTTTTTTTATCACTACATATTGTATAATATATTTTATCACACACTAAAAAAAAGCTTGAATTATCAACGATTTTGTTAAGTATTAAATTTTTAAACCTGGAGCTAAAAAATGAATAAAAAACAATTAGTCGCTAAATTAGCTGGTTCTTTAAACCAAAGTAAAGCTGATGCGGAGCGTACTTTTGATACCATAACTAACACTATATTGGATGCATTGAAGAATGATGATTCAGTAAAAATAGCGGGTTTTGGTACATATAAAGTGGCTAAAAGAAAAGCAAGAATTGGAAGAAATCCAAGAACTGGAGAACAAATCCAAATAGCTGCTTCTCAAAAGGTAAAATTTTTACCTGCCAAAGCGCTAAAAGAAGTTTTCAATAAGTAAACTTTTTTCAAACAGCCTTTATTAAGTCGAATACTTAATAGAGGCTGTTTCTATATGCAATTACTGCATACCTATTTTTAAGAACAATCAATAGTTATTAGTTTTTTTAAATCTATAAGAACCTCTTTTAATTAACGGAGGTTAAATGACTAAATTTTTAAAAAAACTTGTTGGTCCTTTAGTAAGTATATTTTTCTTACTGAATATGACTAGTACAGGTTATGCAGAGACAACAGTTTCTGCAGAAGTAGGTTTTATTTTTAATACTCTCCTGTTTTTGATTTGTGGTTTCTTAGTCATGTTCATGGCAGCAGGATTTGCAATGTTAGAATCGGGAATGGTTACATCGAAAAGTGTATCCGTAATCTGTGCGAAAAATATTGGTTTATTTTCGATTGCAGCAATAATGTTTTGGTTAGTAGGATACAATCTTGCTTATGGTATTCCAGAAGGTGGATACATAGGTAAGTTTATACCATGGTCAGACGCAAGTGCGGTAGATACTGGTTATTCTGATGGGTCAGATTGGTATTTCCAAATGGTATTCTGTGCAACTACAGTTTCAATTGTATCTGGAACATTAGCAGAAAGAATTAAACTTTGGCCTTTCTTTTTATTTGCTGCAATTTTAGCAGGAATTATTTATCCAATTGTTATGGGATGGCAATGGGGTGGTGGCTGGTTAGCTGCTGCTGGTTTCTCAGATTTTGCCGGGTCAACTCTAGTACACTCAACCGGTGGTGCAGCTGCACTTGCTGGTGCAATGATTTTAGGTCCTAGACTTGGAAGATTTACAAAAAAAGGTGAACCTGCGCCGGTTAAGCCTTTTGCAGCTTCATCTATTCCTTTAGTAACACTTGGAATATTTATTCTTTGGTTAGGTTGGTTTGGATTTAATGGTGGATCTCAATTAGCAATGGGAACTGCTGATGATGCAATCGCAGTATCAAGTATATTCATTAACACATTACTTGCTGGAGCAGGTGGTGTTATGGCAGCAGGAGCAGTCACAAGATTAAGTGGAAAAACTGATGTCGTACAGATGTTAAACGGATGTATAGGTGGTCTTG